>Ga0302126_10000992_pt1 | contig 17459 bp, 10 predicted proteins | sample CB4_20m_MG_FD_203108 | JGI IMG/M metagenome (GOLD analysis project Ga0302126, IMG submission 203108) | Marine microbial communities from Western Arctic Ocean, Canada - CB4_20m | ecosystem: Environmental > Aquatic > Marine > Oceanic | place: Canada: Western Arctic Ocean | collected 2017-09-24 | reverse complement strand
GATGATACTACTACTACTAACGATGATTGCATTGTATGCGTGCAAACGTACGTGAACAAATCGAGAATCGGTTTAGTCATCGGCGTGCGCGGGAGAACTATTTTAGAGATCGAGAAAAGAACCGATTGTGCAATATCGGTCGTCAGAGAGTGCCAGAAGCAGTCGGAGGCGAAAAATCGTAATCATCAACAGAGCGAGATCGTTTTAACTGGAAAAGCGAAGAATTGCAAAGAAGCGGCGAAGATGATTAACATGATTGCGGATGGGTTCGAAGATTGTGATGATAATTGCGAGGATGGGTATTATGCGCAAGGAAAAGTGCACCCGCTGAAGAACACTTTTTCTGGTTGGTCTCGAGAGGAAGAGGAAGAACGAGGACGAGTAGGGGTTTTCTCTTCGCAACGACAACAACAAAAAGAGAAGAGTTCTGATCAAGATTACGATAATGATCATGACAAAGAAGGTGGAGAAGATAATGATGATCGTGATGATGAGTTCGAGATGACAACGACGCCGACAAGGGAAGATGAAGAGAAGAGAAAATTCTCGGATGAGAGAGGAAGAAGACGCTTGCTGCAACAACAGCATCAAAACGAAAAGGACGCGATGCAATCAATCGGGGCATTGTCCGCGCTCACTTTAAGAATTCCAGTGGGTAAAGTTGCGCTAATTATCGGTAAGCAAGGCACGCACATTGAATTCTTGAGACACGTCTCGAGATGCTCGCTAAGTATGGCGAGCGAAGTCGCCGCCGATATTGATGTTTTTAACGAGCACGTTATCGGGCCCGAGCGTATTTTACTCATCGAGTCAGCTTCTTTATTAGATTGCGTTAAGTGCGCCGCACTCGTAGCAGACATCGTTGAAGGATCGCTATTCTTACAATCGAATGGACCACAATCGATGGCGGCATCAGACTCATCGAGTTTGAAGGAAGTACACGTATCCATTCGCGAAAAAGCGAGCACGTTGACAAAACAGTTATTTGACGTCACCGGAGAAGAGTGTGTGCGCAAGACGATAACAATCTACACTGCTCAGAAAAATCCAAAGTCGCGCATGGACAGGAATCACCAAAAAATAAAGAAGCGCTCTTCTTCGCAGCGAAGAATGTCCACTTCGTCTCCTTCTCCTGAACGACATCAACATCACCAGATATATTATGGCCATCATCAACAAAACGACTCGTACGGTTACGCAGAAAGTGGTTATCCTCCGTCCGTAAAGTTTGACCCAGTTTCGAAAGCGTTGCTTGCAGTTGTACCTTCCCCGGTAATGATGCATGGAATGATGAACATGATGAATTTGAATGTAAACATTGACGAGGATGAGGGTGATGGTTACGTTTCAGAAGCGTACTCTACGGATTCTGATTTCGCGTAAAGAGAACGAGAAGAAGAAGAAAATACTCGCGCTTCGTATTTGCGACTTTTTGCACATAAATACTGTTTTTGGTAAACCAGAAAAATATTGATACTATATATAAACATAAACAAAGAAGAATAATGAATAAAAGAGACACACAATAAGTATTTGAATTGAACGAATACAGTATACATAAATATAATCTCCTTCTTCTTCTTCGCACGCTTTTAATAAATATTTTTTTACACTTCAATGAAAATGCTTGTAGTACATCCTCGCGTTGTTATGCGCGATGATCGCATCATCATCATCATCTACTTCTAACTCTAATTCAATCTCTCTCTTTCTCTTTTCTATTTCGATCTTTCTTTTCCTTCCCTTGAACAATCCTTGGAAAAAACCCTCGGTCTCGGTTACGATGTATTTCGTCTCCGATCCGATGTTTTGTCTAATGTACGGTATAACTTTTCGGTTCCTTTGATGCGCGGCTACGATTGCGTTCAAATATAAATATATCAACATCGATAGTACGGCTGCCATACAAAACACGCCCCTGTTAAATTATTATCATTAAGAAGTTTGTCGTTGTCAGTACATAATAACTCGCGCGCGTAATCTCTCTCGTCTTTGCTCTATGAAAACAAAAAGTGTACTCCCAGCAAAAACGGATAATTTATATCCGTTTCTGTGTCTTGCGCGGCCGCTTCCTTGACCGAACACGAACAAAAGAAACGAAGACGTAGTGCGCTACGATTGAAACAAAAACAATTCATTAAGCTGGTCACGGTATTGGATGATTACATTCTTACCTATACCGTCTCCTTTGTAGCCTAGGCGTGTTCGGTAGATCTAACCCTCGTTTCGATAGCCCGTGCACGGCCTGTACGGCTTCCTGTGAGAACTCGGCCATCGAGGCAGATTTCCTCATCAACGTCTGCGGTTGCGTTTGCTGCTGCGCTACGACTTGCAGCGTTAGGCGCGCTGAAGCATTCATAGGCGCTATCAAAGATTGTGCGCTATCGTTGTTTATTTGATTCTTATGATCGATATGTTCCGATGAGCGCGTTCTAGAGTGCATTGTCAGTATTAATATCAGTACTCTTTTGTACAACCCCTCTCACGAGCATCGGACTCTCTTTTCTGTGGTGCTCATCAGCAAAGACGAGGTCACGGTACGTTGTGTTTTAATAAGTGATTATAACTGTTTAGTGATAGACATTTAATGGGTTTAGGGTTTGAATGGGTTTAGGGTTTAAAAACGACTTAAAAACCGTGACTAGTTTTTAAGCGTGTCCCTATACTCTACTACTGATGATGCCGATCTTCTGTGGTGCTCAAACACGAGTCTACGGCAACGTTGTATCTACGGCAACGTTGTATGTAGTGATCCTATTAAGTGTTTACTACTGGTACGAATAGGCGGTCTACATAAAATGTGTCACATGCGCTTCCCCACGCAGTGGAGCACAGCATCAGCACGAGCGACTCCTTTGAGACGACTGACGACAAAGTTAAGTACACTCGCGCGTTTCCGAGAGAGAAATATATTTATCCATAACGCTACGAACGCGCATGCGACAGAGTATAACGAGTTCTGCCACAGTCAACCAGGTTAAATATTTTACGTGATCATACTCTTGCAAAGAGAGAGAGAGAGGGAGAGAAAAACAGAGGACTGGAAATGTTGGCGACAAATGGAGCGGCGGCGACAAACCAGGAAGAAGAAGCCTCAGAAGAAGAAGAAGAAGAAGAAGAAGAAGAAGAAGAAGAAGAGGACGATGATGATGATTGGAAGAGACAAACCAGGAATACGAGTGCGAATACGTTAACTAAAAGGAGATTTGATGATTTCAATAAGAATAATAATAATAACGATAACATGGAGACTCAAACGACGACGACTACTCAAACGCAAACGACGCAGGGAGTAAGTTCGAACAATAGGCTCTTTAAGAGAGGGGGGACAAAGGCGACGAAGGCCTCGGAGCTCATAGCGCAAGAACTACCGAACGCTTTGTTACCTCAGAGAGAAGAGTTGAGAGTGAAAACGACCGAGAAAGCCGAGGAGCAATTACAAGCGCTCGTGCAAGCGTGGTCAGCGCAAAGGAAAGCGAATTTATCAAACGTCGCCGTGGCGATTTGGGACCGAAAGTTAAAACTCGCTAAAGTCGTGAGACAGAAAGGAAAGTCATTATCGAAGTTTGGGTATTGCGATGGAGCCGTTGTTTATTTGTTTCCAGAAGAAGTTGCGTTTTTGGTCGAAACCGAACGAGTGTGTTTGTTTTGGAACGCGAGAGGGAAACAGTTAGAGCCGGCGAGCGTGAAATCGATACACGTAATGTTAAGAAACGTTGGAGTTTCGATGGAAAAGTACGTGACTTACGCGCAGTTGTGTAGGATTGGATACGTCGCGAGACGGTTTGGTGCGCCATGGGTTATCCCTGATGACATGAAAATGAAAGCAAGGAAATCGAATGATGAGGCGTTTGCGCATAGACGTATGGCCGGCGCCGGCGAGTGGTCTTTTTGTGGAAGTGCGCTATCAATTTTAAGCGATCAAAATGGAGAAGGAAAAGATGTTGACGACGAAGATGAGGAAGACGAAGATGAGGAGAAGAAGAAAATCGCTTTAGAAGTAGAAAAAAAAGAGCTTTTATTATCAGGAAAAGCTTTCAAAGAAGAAGAAAAAGTAGAAGTACACGAAAACGTGGAATCGGGAACGAGATGGTTTTATTGGTCGGGCTCGAAAAATCATCCATGGTTAGGACCCGAAATCCATTCTAAGTTTGCCTTTACGCAAAAGTTAAGAATGGCCGAGAAACAGAAACGCGATAGGCAAATAGAGAAACTAGCTAAAGAAAAACGAGCGCTCGAGGAGAAGAAAACACTTAGTAAGGGAGGAAAATGGCCCACGTTTGATGTTTGGAGACCAAACGGAAACTTTAAGAAATCTGGACCCGGCGAACCCGATTTTCGAATCGCGGTGACTTCGGATCGACCGCCTCACGGAGACGAAGCTGAAATTCTTTGGAGACGCTCGAAGAACGTAAAGTTAAAAATTGCAAACGTCGAAAGCGGTGCAATCATGCTGTTTGATTTAGACGCAGGGCTAGCTCGATAGGTTAACTATTATTATATATTTGCTACGAATATTGCTTTGTTGTTTGTTTGCGCGCGCTAATATTATTTTCAGCTAATAATGTATTTCTATGAAAGCGTTCGAACTGCTGTCGAACATAAATTTTCGTTTATCATCTCTTCGCATTAAAGGTGAACCTACGTAAAAGAACGACCATCCGGCGCGTTGACCTCTTTTAACCGCCGCATGACTGGCAAGTGATTTGTCTTCATCAACGATGCGAATATTTTTCAATTCTTGTTTAAATTCGTCAAAAACTTGTTGCCGAGAAAGTGCACAAGCGTTCTCTTTCGTAAACAGAAAAGAAGACGACGACAAAGAATAAGAACTATCCCCGATGTCGTTGATGTTTTCCAGGAAAGCGCACAAAAACCTCTTCCGCGCAGATCTCTCTTCTTCACTTAATAGTGCCGCCGCATTTTCTTCAGTTGTTGAAAGTTTTTTAATTTCTTCCGCCAGACGTTCGCGTAAAAAACATTCTAATCGAGTTCCTTTTACGCACGCCGATATTAACTTTCGAAATATCGGTGACATCGATATTAAACGGAGAGCAAATTCTGACACGAAAACTCGGTCTTCATCGTTCGTTATGTTGTCAAATATAGTACGAATTTTTGGAGTCAGCTTATCGCAAGTATCAGGCGAAAGCGCGTTTAACCACCTCGCGACATCTTTTCTCATATCCTTACCTTCGCCTTTGTCGCAACTAGTATTGCTCGCCTTATGGGACTGCTGCGCTGGGACGTTAACGATAATCATCCGCCGACCGCTCGATTTCTCTTTCCCAGTATCTTTTGAAGTTTTAAACTTCTCAAAGGCTAATATTTCCTTGCATTTATTTAACGCAGATGATGCGGACGACGAGGATGTCTTGATTCGGCATGGAATCCCTCTTTCATGAAAAGCGTCGCAGCCAATTTTTAATAGTAGCTCTTTCAATCCCTTCTTTCGATATTCAGGATTTACGACAAGTCTATCAACAACCGCGAATTCCTGCGCAACTGACATATCTACACTAGAAGCGACACATTTAAAATTTGGCGGCGCTTCCTCTGTATGGAACGATATGTATGCAATGGGCGTTGTATCCAATTCATTACCAATCTGAATTTCTAGATAAACTCCGTATAACGAAGGTAAAGTTTCAACGTAATGCCATTGTTTAAACATATCAAACCTTTCTCTGGTCGATATTGCTACTTTGTAACACGCATTATTATCATCATAATTATCATTATCGCGTTCTTTAATTCTAGAACGTATCAAATTGACAATATCTTGCGATACCTCTTGTAATTGTTCGGGAACGTCTAGGCAAATGTTTTGATATAATTCTATGTTCGTCTTCTTCATGTTCATGTTATTATTTAACAACATAACACATGTTTCATCTCGTTCGTAATATTCACCATCAACGAATTCCGTGACTTTCTTATACAATCTTCGCATCTCTTCTCCCCAGCTGTCGTGCACTGCTTTCGCGGAACATCCAAACATAAAACCATCGTTTCCTCGCCATCTATATAATCGATGTCTCTCATTGTTTCTCTTGATACTACTACTTTCCTCTATCTTCTTCTCATCATCGTTAGCAATTACGACAGCGCACCGTATTCCTTCGTTTGATAAATGTGCATATACCTCCATGAATCGTATAAGCTCCTTCATCGTCTTTGTCTTATATCTTCTTTCTCTTAATAATATGATAATAGGTAATTTTTCCCTCGATAGTGCTGAACAAAACCTAACAAACGATTTCCTGTTCTCCAATGGATTCCCTTTCCATCTATACACGTTCTCATTCTCTTCTACTTCATTACTATTACTGTTACTATTATTATTATTACTATTCTTCTTCTTCTTCGAGAATCTGACGACTAAGTATTCCTCTCTTCTCCTCTTCAATAAAAAACTCTCATCATCGTCAACATCAATAGTTGTTCCTTCTATTATAACACATTTATGAGAAGATTCGGCAGAGGTATATATGAAAGAACGAGTTAATAATTCAATCGCTCGTTCGATACAATCTAGCACTTCTGCTTCCTTTTCTTCTTCTCGCGTTTTATTATTATTATTATTATTATTATTATTATTCATTGTTGTCATGATGATAAACACACATTTTATGTGTACGTTTTAACTGTATTATTATTTTTAAGTGCTGTTTCAGCACAAAGACAAGGGCGCGCCTAAAAACACTCTGCTCTCACATTAAAAACATAAATCATGATAGCGACATCGATAGCGGCGATGACGATAGCGAAAACGAAGAAGAACGGAGAAGAGAAACTTAAGAAACAGGAGTTAGAATTAGAGAAATTAGCGATATCGAAGGAACAAATGAAGAAGAAGAAGAAGAAGAAGAATGGGGAAGTTATTATTAATGATGATGAAGATGATTTCGAGGATATTTTAATCAGAAATGGATGTTTTGATATCATCGATATCATCGATGATAAGAATAGAAAAAAGAATAGGAAAGAGAAAGATAACGATGCGTTGTCGAGATTTTTGGATGATGCGAGAGCGGTGTGTACTTTAGCACCAGTCGTTCTACCGGACTCAGAACAGGCGAAAGAAATTGTTAATTTCGTGAGAGATTTGACAGATAGTGCTCATGAGAAACGGACGAAGATTATTTTGCAAAGGTTCAAGATTGATATGCTACAATCGAAAGGAATCGTTGATAATGATCCAGATGCGGTTTCTGAAGAAGTTCAGAAAGCGTTGATGAAGGAAGTCGCGTGTGCAGATTTGGCAGAGGAAGATGATTTGAGAAGTTTGGATGTGACCGCTTTTGATACGCGTCATTTGCCAGTCACGAAATCTTTCATGAAATCTTTCGTTCTTGAAGCCGCCGATGCAGTTGTTGTTGTAATAGATTTTCGCGAGAAGGACGAAGGAATTGTGATAACAGAAACAAATGATTATGACGATGACGATTATGATGATAATGAAGATGATGATGATGACGATAAAAACACAGATCAAGGCGGGGGCATCGTGAAGCCCGATTTAAAGACTTCTATTAAATCCTTACATCCATTCGCAAACTCGGTGAGGAAATTATCTCAACAACTCGGATCAGAGAACATTTTCTTAGCCGTGACGAATTGTGGAGATGATTTCGTAGAGAAACGTGATTGGTGCGAGTTACTTCATGTTCCTCCAGAGAACATTTCATTCTGTCAAAGTTCATTCTTGAGTGAATTAGCGGACAAGAGCAACAGAGGGGATAAATCAGCTTCTCACGTAGATATTTCAAGCCGCATCGTAGAGTGGGTCATGGATTGGAGAAATAGCAAAGGGATTTCTTTTCGCAAAGAGTTAAAAAAATCGAGAGAGACCGTGCATTTTTTCGCAACGCTAAAAGACGCCTATTTTGTTCCGTTTGACATGAAAAAAAAGAACGTCGCAGAAGAAGAAGAAGAAGAAGGAAAAGAAGTAGAAAATAAAGTCGATATTAGTAATAATAATAATAATATTAATGAAGCGAAGAAAGAAGAGCAAGATACTAACAACAATACAGAGGAAGGGATTTCGAAAAAAGTCGTAGAAAGTCACATGCGAATTTCATTGAAAACAGTTTCTGCCTGTTTCGATCGCGCAATCGAAGGAATGGCATCTGGCGTCATTAATGGCGCTCCGCTAATGGCACAAAAGTTTGATAAAAATTACGCTTCAACGCCCGACGGAATGATTACCAGGAATCAACTACATTATTTTGTGTCCTCTCATACCGCAGCTCAATATCCAGTGGCATTTATTTTAGCGTGGGCAGTTCCTGGGCCGTTCATGTCTCATCCAGTTCATTTGTCCAATCGATTTCGAATCGCTTTATGCTTTGCAATTGTTGGCGGACACGACTATTTGAATATGGAAACCATCGCCACAGTGCTTGCACTCGCAGCTGGAGCGGACGGAGTAGCCGTACTGAATTCTTCGTTCGGAGAAAAAGATTTAGAAAGACAAGAAAGCGACTACGACGACTACGACTACGACAAAGATAGCGTTGATAGCGAGGAAGAAAATACGATCGAAAAACTCTCAGCAGCAATTAAACTACCAAAACATAACGATAAAATATTAGATCAACAGAAGACGCCGGAGGGATACGTGAAAGCGGTAGCGAAATCTCCTGCTTCTTTTAGCGAAAGAGTCAGTATTGCGCTCAGCGCAATCGAAAGTTCAACCGCAGAGATTCGTCAAAATGCTGAGAATGCTATAAAAGATGCGTTTACAATCGCGGATAGAACGGTTGCAAAAGCAGAACAAAAAGCGAAAAAGCTTACTCGAAAAGCGCTCAATAGAGCGCTTGACGATGGGTTGATTACGAGAAAACAAGCTCTCGATTTGAGCAAAGACTTTTTCAGAAATGCATTCTTCGCATACGTTGTTAGAGATCTTTCGGCTTTGATTTGCGGACCTAGATATCTCCTTTTCACGCAAACTGATTTTACTCAAATCGTCAATTCGTCGATGACTTTTTACGTCGCCGAGACTGCGTGTAAAGCATTTTTACCTACAAGATTCAATAGCAAAGAAAAGTTAGAACTCGCGAGCGAGAAAAAGAGCCCTTCTAAATCTTTGTCCGAATCCGACGCGGCAATAAAAGCAAAGGAATATGTTGACGCAGCTTCCGAACGTCTCGCGCAAACTGCCGAAAGCGCGAAGCAGACTGCTGAAGCCGCGCGAATCAAAGCGCAAGAAACTGCTGCAAAAGCGCAAGAAGCTGCGCAAGAAGCCGCGAGAGTTGCGCACGAAAATGCCACGAAAGCGAAAGAAGCGTTGTGGAGTTACATTTCATCATTCTCATCTACTGCCGCTTCAGCATCAGATAAAAACGATGAAAATCCAGATGCTGATTTGATCGATTTAACGTTGGATCCATCCGAGTTGGCCGCAAAATTAGTGCCTCAAATCCCAAGTTATAAAATCGTCGCCGCGATGAGTGGTCCGCAAATGAAAAAAGCGCTCGCGATGAACGTTCCTTCACTCCTCGCCGATGCCGATTGTCGCGATTTAGGTTTCACGAAATCTGTATGGACAGGAAATTCAAAAGAACAACTTGAACATTTGTTCGCGAAATACGACGACGAGAAGCGCGTACGAGCAGTTGCTAGAAAAGCGCTAGTGTTATGCCTTCAATCATCGAACAAACAACTCGTCGCCGAAGAGCTCAAGAGATGTGGTTTGATGCAAAGCGAGAAATCAGAAATGCATTTAAAGCTCGAAAAGAGACAGAAAGAGAAAAGCAACGACGCAAAAGCATCGAGCGTTGATACTACTGCTGCTACTCCTCCAACCACCGTCGATTCTTCTCCCGCCTTACCTACGATTCCAGCGCCTACGAGTTTCTTCGCAAACTGGACTCGTTCCTTGAAATCGAAGCAAACTGGAACCGTACAAACAGTAAATGATGACCAAAACGAAAACAAAGAGGTCCTAGCAGCTGCTAAAGATGATGATAGTAATGTAGCAGTAAACGATAGCTCTCCAATCGCTTAGCTTTACGGTAGTCCTAAAATCGAAAGCTCGAAACATTTTGTAAAATTGAACACAAAAGGCAACCATCAGCATCGTCATAAATTCTCACAACTAATATACGTTTGATTACAAAAAATCAGCGCAGCAAAACAACAATCGATTCTATGATGATTGAAACAACCACGAAAGCGACACTGGAAACTAACAACACTGAATGCGATGATCAGGTGCGACGGATACTCTTTTACGTGACGACGATATCGTTCGTTCGTTCTTCGTGAATCTCTTTTAAGTTTTTGAAAATTCAAATCTGTTTATTTATTCCCAAACGAACAAACGCGAAACTTAAAAAACTGATTTATACTTTTTTTAAACGAATAATAATGATAATAACAATAGGAGAATAATAATAATAATAATAATAAGGTGATGATGGTGGCGAATGATGTTACCCATGATAATGATGAAGATGATCATGATCAGAATAATCTGAACACGACGACGATGAAGAAGAAGAAGAGAGCTTTTACTAGTCCTACTCCAAAAACAAAAGAAGAAGAAAAAGAGGGAGAAAAAGAAACGAAAAAGGTTAAGCGTGATGATGATTTAATGAGAGAGGGTTTGCCCACTACTGTTACTACTTCGCAGCAAGTTACGACTCCGACTATTCCAACGCAAGAAGAAGAAAAAGATGATGATGACGATGATGATGATGATGATGATGATGAGATTTTGGGCACAGATTGTCGAGAGAAAGGGGAGCAGATATCTCCAGTAGAAGTACATTTGAATAATAACAACGACGGTAACGAAGAAGACGAGGAAGAGCGAAAGTATCGCGAAGAGAGGATTACTCCGAACGAGCAACCGTCTACGACAAATGCTGTTGTTATTATAAGTAGTAATAATATTAGCACTGAAAAGTCACAGCTCGAAATGCATTTCGGGAAACGAAAACCAAACCCACCAAAGGAGTTGAAGATCGATCAGAAACCTAAAGAACGTGACGGCGAAGCGCTTCCAGAAGAACTCGATGAGTGGAAAACGTTCGCGGAAGCGCAACTCGCAGAGTTAATAAATAAGTCAAAACAAAAGCTCATAGATTGGTTCCATGTGAAATCGTGTATTTCCGCGACCATGATTGCATGTCCAGCGAGAGAGTTGAGAGAAGTTTTGAAGGATTTAAGAGATAACAAAATCATCGGGAACTCTATGCGTCCGTATTTAATATATCTAAGAGAAATTTTCGATGGCGCGGAGAAATATCGCGACAAGTTAGATGCCGATGTTGGGTTCACATCGAGCGAAGAAGATGACGATAGCGAAGACGAGGATGATGACGACGACGATAACATGCTATCCTCCGACGACGACGACGCCGACGACGATGCTTCTGATTCAATACCAGAAATCACTCGCACCGTCCCGTTCTCAAAAGCCGCTCGTACTAGCAAACAACATCAACATCAACATCGAAGGCCGCCAAACTCGTCCTCGCGCAGAGACGCCTTGAACAAATCCGAAGATTCCGCAGAAGAATCCGACGAAGAAGAAGAAGAAATCGAGGAGCGTAAACCTAAATACGATCGTCAACGTTACGCTCTCTTCTCTAAATTCCTAGCCCTTTTCGTAATAGAGCACCAAAGCCGCGTCGAGAACGGACTCGAAGCCGCGTTGCTCTTACAAGCCGATGGTTGTAAAGAGTTCACGAACAGCGAGTGCGTGCAGTTCTTAGGTTTCTTAGAAAAGCAAGGTAAGATCATGATCGACGGTGGTATGATATACGTCATTTAATACATGCATACTTTTAGGAAAGCGAGGTAAGACCATTGGTCGACGGTGATATGATTCACCTCATACTTTCGCGCGTTTTTTTAATACAACATTGTACAATATTTACGCACATTCAATCAAAGCAGAACAAACATGTCTCTTTCTCTCCTCTCTTTCTTTCTTTCTTTCTTTTTGTCTGCTGTCTGTTAATCAAGTCTGTCAAGTCTGCTGTTCTCTCTTTTCACGGCAAAGGCGAAAGGCCAATAAAACGAGCTAACAAGGGCTTTAAACGAAAAAAAGTACTCATCATCATTTATTCAGTACGAGTACAATAAATAAAAAATGCCCACGGTGAACTTAAAAAGGGACGAACTCTTCAATCGTTTACAGAAACGATTCACTGAACAGGAGTTCGATGAGCTATGTTTCGAGTTCGGCATCGAACTGGATGAAGTGACGTCTGCGCGAGAGATTCAATCGAAGTTCTTGGGACAGAAAGATCCAAACTTGTTAGACGAGAGCAGTGATTTTCAGGAGAATGCGACGAATACGACTGATATGGATGATGATGATGATCAAGTGATATATAAGATCGATATACCGGCGAATAGGTATGATTTGCTATGTATGGAAGGGATCGCGAGAGCTTTGAACGTGTTCAGGGGGCAAAGATCGACGCCAGTGTTCAGACTCTGTGAACCAGTTTTACCACAAAGAGAACGATTGAGAGTGAAAGTGAATAAGAACTGCGCTTTAGTGAGACCGTTTATTGTATGCGCCGTATTAAGGAACGTCACGTTTACGAAAGAACGCTACGCGTCGTTCATTGATTTGCAAGATAAGTTACATCAGAACATATGCAGGAGGAGAAGCCTTGTTGCGATTGGGACGCACGACTTAGCAAAGATCGAAGGGCCGTTTACGTACGACGCTAAACCGAAAGATGAGATTTCGTTCGTGCCTTTGAAACAAACGAAACAGTTCAGAGTGGATGAATTGTTGGAACATTATAAAAAAAACGACCAAAAGTTGAAAGCGTTCGTGCCTTTAATTGAATCGAGCGCGGTTGTACCGGTGTTGACTGATGCAAGAGGAACGGTGCTTTCGTTACCGCCACTGATTAATGGATCCGTGAGCGCGATTTCTTTAGAGACAAAAGATGTTTTTATTGAATGCACGGCGACGGATTTACACAAGGCGAAGATTGTCTTAAATACTGTTGTGACGATGTTTTCTGAACATTGTGCGAATCCGTTTCAAGTGGAACCAGTGGATGTGGTCGATTTCATGGGGAACGAACGATCGTATCCAGATTTCATGACTAGATTTGTCGATGTCGATGTCGATTACGTAAATAAAAGAATAGGAACGGAGATTGGAACGAAAGAGATGGCCGCTTTGTTATGCAAAATGCAATTAGCGTCGAAGGTCACGGCGGAGAAGACGCTTCGCGTTGAAATCCCACCGACGAGATCGGATGTCATGCATGCGTGCGATATCGCAGAAGACGTTGCAATTGCATATGGCTATAATAACATTAAACAAACGATACCGAAAGCATCGACGATGGGTAAAGGTCAACCGATTAACCACTTTGGAGATCTCGTGAGAGAAGAAATCGCTCGCATGGGATTTTCGGAAGTTTTAACGTGGATCTTGTGCTCGCACGACGATAACTTTAAGAATGTTAAAAGAGAAGATGATGGAAACTCGGCGGCAATTGTTGCCAATCCGTCTTCGATCGATGTTCAAGTAGCGAGAAATTCTCTTTTACCAGGCGTCTTGAAGGCTTTAGGTGCGAACAAGGACGCTCCTTTGCCAGTGAAATTATTCGAAGTGGGGGACGTTGTTATAATTGATGAAAATGCAGACGTTGGAGCTAGAAACTCGAGAAGATTATTAGCATTACACTCTGCGCAAACATCTGGTTTAGAATCAATTCATGGAGTATTAGATAGAGTCATGCAAGTCACTGGCGCTGGGTCGTTTGAAGAAGGCAAAAATGCCGGGTATGAGATTAAAGAAAGAAACGAACCGACGTATTTCCCTGGAAGACAAGCGACAATTATTAGAGACGGTAAAGAAATTGGTGTTTTTGGCATCATTCATCCAGACGTGCTCAAAGAATTTGATATTGTGAATCCAGTGGCCGTGCTCGAGTTAGAATTGGAACCGCTTTTGGAACGTACGCAAGATGCTATTTCAAAAGGCGGACATTAATTTAAAGGTGTTGATCTCATCAATAATCAATAGTGATATAATTTTTTGCAAATAAAGCAAAGCGTAATACGGGAGTCGTGCGTCTTAAAGCTTTTTCTACCTATTATTTCTTGACCTTCTTCGTCGCTCGGCCAGTTCTAGTCACCGTCGTTTTCTCTGCTATTACTTGCTCTTTTGATTTTTTCTCATCTTTTTCGGCACTCTTCGGAGTGAGAGCATAATTTCCTGGCGCTAATCCTTGCTTCGTTTGCTTTTCAACTGATCCCAAAGGCGACAAGTTCGGCACGGGGACATTGGAGACTTGTTGGTTTCCTCCTCCTCGTGGTCGCGCGGGTGATGAGCCTACCATCCCACCTACACTCATTGCCGCCTGACCCTTACCCTTAGCAGCATCGTATGAACCCATCCTATGCAACTGCGGCACCGCAGATGGAGAAATCGCCTGAGCGGCAATTGCCGCAACGGCTTCTGTCTTGGAAGCTACTCGAGCTAGCTGTTGTTGTTGAACGTGCGCAGACATCTGCTGCATTTGCGATGGCATTGGTTGTAGTCCAGTCATTTGTATCTGTCCTTGCACTTGACCTTGCATTTGAATTTGCGGTGCTCCCTGTTGCATTCGTTGTTGTTGCTGAACTGGATTCATCTCCATGTGCGCTAATTCAACAGGCGACTTCAACGAAAACAACTTCACGCAATCCTTCCAGCTCTGGTGAGGTTTTATTCGCTTCTGCGGATCCATTCCGACGCGTTCACGCAAAGCCGCTCGTCGGATTTTTGCATACGACGAACATGAGTGTGCCACGGCTTGAAAGTGAAGTCTCGCTGTTTCATCCTCCAATGGTAAAGATCTCGACATGACGACACGAGCAGAACCTTTGTCCAAATTGAGTGCAGCGAATGCCCCAGGATCATTTTCGAGCTCAACTGCTCGTGTGAGCTGCTGAAAGCGCCATCGGCAGAGTTCAGGTCGGCGGTATGAGCCTTTCAAGCTCGCCGAAGCACCAAACGCATCTGCTACGAGCGCCCAATTTGAGCCAAATTCGTGAACAATGGCACAAAGGAGCGCATCTTCCGAAGCCGTCCACGGCTTTGCAGCTCCTTTTCTTTCGCCGCCAATTGATCCTTTGCCTCCCTCCTTTTTTTTCCCGTTTTTCTTGACACCAAACTGCTCTTCCATCCCTGGATGAAAACGAACATACTGTCCTTTTTTGTTCTTTTTCCTTTTTCCGTTTTGTCGACGACGTAGCCTTCTTGGTCGAAGAAATGTCCTCGAGCGGCAGCTGCAGCAAAGAAAGCGCGTCTTCGATCTTCTGATGACGCAATACCACCGGCATCTTTGCCGGCATCTTTGCCGGCATCTTTGCCGGCATCTTTGGTCCCGGTGGTGGTACTTTTTTGCTGCGCTCGTAAATGACTTTCTCTCGTTCGCTCGCGATCTTCCCATTCTCTAAGTCTTCTCTCGTAATCTGCAAACTTGTTCGCTTCCTTATCAATCACCTTTTTGGCAAATTCTTCCTTCACTCTTCCGTAAGCGTCATATTGCAATGCTGGAAAATCAAAGAAAAAGTCTTCCGCATCATCTGATTTTTCATCGTCGTCATCTTCACCATTTTTACCTCCACTGGACATGGATTGATCATCATCAGACCCATCGTCATCGGATCCGCCTTCTTTCTTAGCCGCTTCGTCGCCTCTCTTGAAACTCTTCAAGCCTCGCATGGTGAACTTTTTCTTCATCGAATACGGTGCAATCAAATTATCAAGGTCTAAAGCTAAGCCTCCATCATCTAGCTTTAGCTCTTTTGCATACATCGCGCGTCTCTGCTCTCGTTTTTCTGGAGTCGATAAAGCCCCTTGACCACCTTCGGTATCAACGTCAGTCTCCATGTCATCCGCGTCCGTATCGTGAGGCTCTGGAGTCGCATCTCTTTTGCGTTTGTTTTCTTTTTTTGATGTAGATGTCGGTTTTTCTTCCTTGTTGTTGTTGTTAGCATTATTTTTTGCATTCGCACCACCGCCTCGTTGTCTCCCTTTCCGACCTACTCCTCCCTTTGTCGTTTCTTCGTCGTCCTCGTCTTCTGCTTCTCTCGCATCAACTGCTTGACGCACCGCTTTTGCCTTCTCTAACGATGCTAATCGATGTAAATATTTCACAGCCCACTTTTCTATGCCTTTCATGGAGTCTCCTTGAGGGATTTCCGGTGTCTTTGGATCAAAACTGACTAAAAACATCTCATCGTCATCTCTTCGACTATCTTCGCCGTAGCCAGTGACGTCGCTTAATGGCGTGCTAACATTTGTCGTTGGTGTTGATCGTGTTGAATTCGTTCTAGTATTAGGATCTTCACTTTTTGGTGTTTGCGGTGGATCTCCTCCTCCTCCTGCGGCGGCATTTACGGCCGCGCGGTGTAATCTTTGACTCGTTTGTGCTTGCGCTGATGATTGTAACCTTGAATGTGTCTCCGAAGCTTCTAAAGCGAACCGTTTGCCGCCGCACCCTAACTTTGCAAGCTCTGTCGCTTCGGGAAGTTTCATCGTTTTTGCTTCTTCCCACCTCGTTTCCCAAAACTGGCTTACTTGTTTCGCAACTTGTCTCGAAGCTTTCGCGTATCGTTGGTTCCTTCTCTCGTTTGCGCCCACTGGGACGCCATTCGCGACTGCAGCGGTTAACGCCACTTGCCTCGCCGCCTCTAATTTCCAATCTCTCTCTGCAGCAAAATCTCTCGCCAACCATCGCATCTCGGCCAAAACGTACGACCAGTGCGTCGCTTTCCTCTTCTGCTCGCCAATCGCGGCCGCGTTTGCTCTTTGCGTCAACGCTCGAACTTTCTCTCTCACCGCTCTCGCCCTAGCCATTGCCATATTCTCATCTTTTATTCTCCGTCTCCTAGCATCTAACGTTTCAACTTTTCGTTCCTTATTATCGTCTTTTTTATCATCCTTATCATCATCTTTTTTATCATCCTCTCGTTCTTCTTCTTCCTCTTCTTCTTCTTCTTCAGTCGCAGTAGTCATCACACCGTCGTCGTCATCATCATCATCATCCGCTGAAGATGAGTTCACTAAATCACTCGCCGCAGCTTTCTGATTCGCAGCAGTCGTAGCCGCAATCGCAGTGTTACGCTGCGCTCCTCGTCCTCGCTCTCGCCCCATTATTATATCCAATATATTCAAATCTTCTTCTTCTTTTTCTTCGGTATTTTGCTCTGTACAAAAGAACTCTTCCGCTTCCTTCTTATGCTTCTTTTGCGCTCAGCAAACAGCTCTCTCTCTCTCTCTCTCTCAATGCGATCGAGTTTCCAATATATCCAATATATTCAAATCTTCTTCTTCTTCTTCTTCGGTATTTTGCTCTGTACAAAAGAACTCTTCCGCTTCCTTCTTATGCTTCTTTTGCGCTCTGAGCAAATCTCAAACGCGATCGAGTTTGAAAAAAAAGACGTGTTATAAGTGACTATTGAACAACAACGAC
>Ga0302126_10000988_pt1 | contig 17537 bp, 10 predicted proteins | sample CB4_20m_MG_FD_203108 | JGI IMG/M metagenome (GOLD analysis project Ga0302126, IMG submission 203108) | Marine microbial communities from Western Arctic Ocean, Canada - CB4_20m | ecosystem: Environmental > Aquatic > Marine > Oceanic | place: Canada: Western Arctic Ocean | collected 2017-09-24 | reverse complement strand
ACTTCCACGACCGCGACCGCCTTCGCGGTCAAAGCCACCTCCTCCTCTGCGGTCTTCAAAAGAAAAACTTCCACGACCGCGACCGCCTTCGCGGTCAAAGCCACCTCCTCCTCTGCGGTCTTCGGAAAAGCTTCCACGACCGCGATCTCGTTCTCGGTCAAAGCCACCTCCTCCTCTGCGGTCTTCAGAAGAAAAACTTCCACGACCGCGACCGCCTTCGCGGTCAAAGCCACCTCCTCCTCTGCGGTCTTCAAAAGAAAAACTTCCACGACCGCGACCGCCTTCGCGGTCAAATAATCCGCCTCTTCCTCCCTGTTGTCTTTGTCTAGGTTTTGGACAATCTCTAGAGATATGGCCGAATTCTCCACAGTTGAAGCACGGGCCGCCTGGGCCGCCACCATCCCGGGGGGGTCCTCTATCATCTCGTCTTCTTCGAAAATCGTCATCGAATTTTACTTCTTGCGCGCCAATAGCTCGGCCTTTCGTCGCTGGATTCCAAGTCGAAATCCCACTCGATCTACCTTCACCACCATCGTACCCTAAAACTTTTGATCTCCGAGGACGTTCTGCGATTTGATCTTCACTTTCGAATGATGATGATGATATTGTTCTTGTCGGCGCTGTCACTGGTGCTTTTGGTTCTACATAGTTTGGATTTTTGGGAACTAATGCTTTTTCCATGATTGCGCGTAAAACATCTGAAGCAACTTTTTTGGGAGGTAAATCGTCAAATTGATCCGGATCTTCAACGTACGATAAACTCATAATTATGCGCATTAAGTCTGCGAAATATAGCGATGGATTGACTGCTTCGATTTTCGTAGAGGCGTTCAAACTTGCGCATTTGCCTCTCCAGTGTGAGCATTCTACATCATACGCGTTGCGTAATCTCACCATCGCGGATACGAGTTTTCTTGACGCTAATTGCTTTGGAATTGGCCAATCGACGAGTTGATAAAGCAGTGCTTCTGTCACTGCATCATCGTAAATATCGCGACGGTCGCGACAAAATGCAATAATCATTCTCTTTCTATCACCGAGATCTGTAATCGTAAGATCTTCGAACTCGTCTCTGAATACTTTATCAAAGTCGTCGTCGTCGTTGTTTCCTTCTTCTTCTTCTTCTTCTTCTTCTTTTACTATAGATCGTCGTAAAACACTTCGTTTGTCGTTAAAGTCGACACCGCCTTGTGCCCACGCAGGGACATTACTATTCTTACTCATACTACTCGTCGTTGATGATGATGATGATGATGATGATGACGGAAACTTTTTCGGTTCATACTCTAAAGATGGTTGCGCGTACCCTTGCGACTGTAATAAGGCGAGGAATTGAACGTATTCTGGCCAATCCGCGCCCCAAACCTCGTTCGATATTAAAGTTTTCGTTGCGGCGAGTATATTATTTTCTTCTTCGTCTTCATCGTCCTCGTTCGATGACGAGGTAGAGAAAGGAGCAGCAGCAGCGCGCGTGCGAAAAGAACTCGTCGCGGCTTTGGCCGTAAATCCTCTCACTGAAGACATCCTCCTTTCTATTAAAATTTTCGTACAATAGTTTTGATCAATAGCCCACGGTGTTGATGTTCCTGTCGATGAGCAAGAAGAGCGGAATCGAACTATTGATGATGATGATGATGATGATGATGACGACGATGACGGTTTTAAGGTATTAATACTACTGATCCGATTGTGAGCCAAAGAGGACGACATTCGCTTCGTCGCAAGTTTTCGTTGGCGGCTGAACCCGACAAAGACGACGATTGCTTTCTTTTGTTGATTATTTTTGTTCGCTGTTCTGAATAGTAAGGAAGAACAAAGAGAGAGCATTCAAAAGACTGCTGCTTTAGTAGTACTCCTATCCTCTATTACAGCGAGTGAATAGTAATACTACTACTGTCTCCTTCGAACGAAAGTCTGAAGAAAATCTGACTAACGAGTAATCAGAGCGGCTCTTAGCAGGCTGACTTTGCACCGTGAAATTTACGGTGCAAAAAAATGGCTGACTCTTTAACGGTGCAAAGTCAGCAACGTCCATTAGAGCAGCAGCAAAGTCAAAATGAGCACAAAAAGCACTTTTGCTCTACTGATGCAGGCTTAATAGCTGACTAACGAAGCGAGTACGTATAGAAGCAAAGAAGGATAAAGAGTACTTGCCAGCGAGAGAATGTGAACAAAATCATGATAAGAAAATCATGCGTTGATAAAAACTCTACATCTACATCTCTTTTAAATATTTCTCGTACCCGTTCTTGATCAATTTATCGGCTTTGCGTAAGACGACGTCGGTCATATCGTCTTGGTATTTTTCCATCTTTTTTAAAACTTCTGGCTCGTACGCTCCAACGATTCTTGCGGCTAACAAACCGGCATTCGCAGCGTTTCCTATTGCAACAGTAGCCGTTGGGACACCTTTTGGCATTTGCACTATCGAGAGCAAAGAATCCATGCCGTCGAGATACTTCAAAGGCACTGGGACGCCAATCACTGGTAAAGGGGTCATGGCGGCGACCATGCCGGGTAAGTGCGCGGCGCCTCCAGCGCCGGCTATGATAGCACGAATCCCACGCGTATGCGCAGATTTAGCGTAATCAAACATTTCTTGAGGCGTTCTGTGCGCAGAAATTACAGTCACTTCGCATTTGATCCCGAAATCTTTCAAAACGTCAGCCGCGGCTGCCATCGTAGGCAAATCAGAATCCGAACCCATGATTATACCAATCGACGGTTGTACGTCGTAATCATCTCCAGTAATCTCTGACATTCGCTCTTTCGCTTCGTTTAAGGAGACGCCAACAGTGGTCAAGTGCCCGACTTTCCTCGCCTTTTTGACTTCCGGTTTTTCGTACCAATGCACGCTCGCACCTGGGACGGTCAGAGCCTTGCCCATCATCCTGTGGCATTTCTGCATCGCTTTTTCGCCGTCGCCGTCGCCTAGTATATTTTTCATTACGCTCCCACCGACTTTCAATGCAGGATTTCCTAAAGGCCAACCACAAATAGCTCTCAAATGCATTTCATATTGCGAACAATTACACGCCTCAATTGTGTAATGACCCGAGTTATGAGGTCTCGGAGCGCATTCGTTCAAAAGGACCGTTTCGCCATCTTCGAGCAAAAATAGCTCTACCCCGAAAATCCCAGCGCCTTCGAAAGATGCAATTGCAGATTTTGCCACGTTTTGTGCTTTCTCAGCCAATTTATTTGAAATCATCGCCGGCGCGAATGTCGTATCGCAAATATTGTCTACGTGTACGGTTTCTACGACTGGATACGCGACGACTTCGCCAGTTTTTGATCTCGCGACCATTACGGCCAACTCTTGAACAAACGGTACCCACTTCTCGGCATATAATCCAGTTTCGTATCCCCCTAGAGCTTTTACTGCATTTGCTAAATCTTGTTCCGTTTTCGCAACAGCGTTACCTTTACCGTCGTACGCTAACCTCTTACTCTTCAACATTAATGGGAAACCAAACGCGTTAGCGGCTTGTTGTAATTGCGTTTCGTTAGGAATATCCATAAAAGGTCCAATCATTACATTGTTCTTTTGAAAGTGTACTTTTTGTGCATATTTATCTTGAATCGTCCTTAAAGTCTTTGGCGTCGGTTGTACGTCAATGCCTTTCGCGACTAACTCATCGAGCGCGTCGCAATCGATGTGTTCAATCTCAACCGTAACGACGTCGCAATCTTTCGCGAAATTCAAAACGGCTTCTTTATCTCGAAAAGATCCAACGACGTGCTTAGCGCCTACTAACGATGCTGGGCATTGTGGTAACGTCGGGTCTAAGCACTTCAATTGTACGCCCATTGGATGTCCAGCGATTGCTAACATTCTCCCAAGTTGACCACCCCCCAAAATCCCAATCGTACATTCTCTGGATAAACCATTTCCTGTATCGGAATATTTCATTTGTTCGTTATTATTATTATTATTTCTTGCATTTGCTACTATTGCTATTCTTCTTTTGCTATTATTATTATTATTATTATTATTATTGTTATTGACACTGTTACTATCACAAAAAAATGACGACGACGAGGATAGTTTTGAATTCCTCGTTTTCGTCGTCGCCGTTACTGTATCACTGCTATTCGTCCTCGCGCTCCCTGCTCTTCTTCTTCTCCTTCTGCTCATTCGTTCAGAACAAACGCGAGTGGATGATTGAACGACTTGATTAAGAGAACTGCGAGTTTGAGCGATCATCGTGAAGTTCGAAGTTCTTACGGTACTTATTATACTAACGAGGCCTATGCTCCTCTTTTTGCTGTTTTGTCGGTTCAGCAAACTGGCAAAAGCGGAGTTCTGCAGTTCTGAAGTGTTCTGGAGTTCTGCAGTTCTGCAGTTCTGGAGTTCTTATTATTACTTTTCAAGGGAGCAGCAGGCTTTAAACATTGGACATGCTGCTGCTGATGGCTGCTTGTTGATGGGACCAAAAAAGGGAGATATTTTTAAAATCTGAGATATTAAAATTGATTGAGTGGAGATCTTTGACTTTTGTGCAGGTGCCCTTTGAGAAAATTTTTCGACCTTTTGGGATAATCCTCAACACTTAGTGCGCGCGCGCGAGTACTTGCATATAGAATATATTTGCGCACACAGGCATAACACGGCGATAGTGAAACGTAAACCATTCATCATCGTCGATATATATATCGTGATATATACAGAGTATACATTAATAAGGGGCTACTAACAACGAGCTCTTTTTCGTTTTCAATCCGCAAAAAAATTCTCGAAGAGACATCCGCATCGGCTGTCTCAGCAGCAGCAGGCAAAAGAGGGAATATTTAATTTAGTCTTAAAATGGAGGACAGCGCTATGATGCATAAGATGATTAACGCGCATATGAAAATAGTACCGGATAGATATAAGAGAGATTTCGAATCAATTGATGAGTTAATGTTCCACTGTGAAGTTCTTAATCAGTCCAGAGTGAAGAGCGATGGCGGTTTCGCAGTGAAAGTATATCAACATAAATCCTCTTTTCTGGACGATGATTTTGATGATTTCCAAAACGACGACGAGTTGGAGGAAGAATTCGAGGGATACGAACGCGACGACGCTGCATCGTTCGAGCAATCGATCGGGGGAGAAAACATTGAACAAAAGCAAACTAAGCGCGAGATTACGGAACCGCAATCACCATCATCGAAGAATTACATATCAACAACGTTTAGGAATCTGACCGGTTCAGTCGTGAGAAGACGTTGGAGCAGTCCAACAGTCAGAGCGATCAGTGGTAGGGACCAGCAAATCTCCAACGAAAACGCACAAAAACAGAAACAAAAAAAAGGAGACCAAACATCATCGATCGGAGGAGGAGCGCTATCGTTCATAGCAAGGAATCTAACGACAGATGTGGCAAAAATCTCACCAGATTCAGTCTTGAACAATAATAATAATAATAATATTAAGAACTTTAGATCGCGATTTTATTCATCGAAACAACAACAGAATACTAATATCATGAGAGTCGTCGACGTGACGTCGATTGGAGGCGCTCATTTCGGGAACAGTACGTCCTCGTCGTCAGTATATTCAGAAGATTCTGCAGAATTAGACGCATTCCAACCCGGTGCTGGTAGATATAATAATAACAATAGTAACGATGACGATGATGACAACGATAATGATAATAATAATCCAACAACAACGACATTATTTGGAACCGAGCAAACTTTTTATTCAATGGCCGTCGCGTGTAAAAATAGACCGAGAGTCTTAAGCGAGATTAGCACCGCGGTGAACGATTGTGGATTGGACGTACACGAAGCACATATCTATAACTTGAAGGATGGTTATGTTCTCGATGTTTTCACTGTTCAAGGATGGAAGAAGGATGATGCGAATGGGTTAGCGCACGCGATGATGAAGATTTTAACAGCCGGTATCGTTCCAGAAAGAAGAGGATTTGGAGGGTCACCGTTCCCATCAAAGACGGATGTAAATAAAGTATGCCGTGAACTCGATAGCTGCGAGATATATGACATTGATCCAGAAAGTGCAGATAGACAAGGTTGGGAAAGTCAATCTGATGACGATTTAGAGGAAGACCCTTTGCGGGTTTCGATGCAAATGTCAGACGGCGAAGAAAATAATCTTAATACGAGGAACAACAATAACAACAACAACAACAACAACAGTCCGTTGTCAAACAGGAGTGGAGAAGACAAAATTAGCGATAGTTTAAATAGGAATCAAATTTCAGCAATTAGTTCAACGAAATCGCTCGAAAATGATGTAATGGAGGCGATGGAGAAATCAAGGAAAGCGAATAAAGAACCGGCAATTGATTCGAAGAAATTGAGACTAATTCGGGAGATTGGATCCGGTTCGTTTGGCGTTTTGTACAAAGGTGAATATCGAGGAAAGAAAGTCGCGGCAAAATTCCCATCCGGTACTCACAACGATAATCAAAATCAGTTGCGAGCGATGAGGGAATTTTTTCAAGAGTTGTCTGTGTTGTCAAAAGTCAAGCACGAAAATATCGTTCGAATCGTTGGTGCTATGACAAGAATGCCAAGACTCTGCATCGTGACAGAGTATGTCAATAACGGACCGTTAGATATATTTCTTCGAAGTCAAGGGGCAAATCTGAAGCTAACTGGGCAGGTTGAAATCGCTTGTGGAATCTCGCGCGGTATGGCCTATTTACACTCGAAGAATTTTGTTCACAGAGATTTAAAAGCCTCGAACGTCCTATTGCAATCTGTGCCTACTCCAAACGGCGTTGAAGGAGGCGGCAGTGTAACAACAATCTTTTCCAATAACACTCGCAGCGCTGCTTTGCGACCGGTAATTTGTGATTTTGGCCTGTCTAGAGAAGTGCCAGAAGATAGGACGATGACTCCTGAGACTGGAACATACCGTTGGATGGCGCCGGAAGTAATCGCACACTCCAAGTATTCAGTCAGTGCAGATGTGTACAGCTTTGCAATTGTTCTGTGGGAAATTGCTTGCGAAGGGCACGTTCCGTATCCAGAACACACACCTTTACAAGCGGCAGTTGCCGTAGTCCAGAAAGGAATTCGACCAATTTTGCCATACAATTCGCACCCGATAATGTTGAACGCGATGGAGCGATGCTGGGTTTCTGAACCTGAGAACAGACCGCGTTTCACAGATCTTGTCATGGACTTTGAATCGCACATACTGGGATCGGTAACGAAAATGAACCTGGTCCCTTCAAAATCTTTCTTCACGCGATTGAAGACGATGTCGACCTCGAAGAAAAGAGAACGAATTTGATACAGACAGTATTTAGTACACACACCTTAATATTATTTAGAGATAGAACTACTTTAATTAAAGTATAGCGCTTAGTTAGAAAGAGAAGTGTGAAATATAGAGGCACATATTAATTATTTACAACAAAAAAAAGGTACTACGTACTTGTAGGTAATACCGTACAGAAAATCTAATTATAAGTATGTATATTTTATATAAGTAAACATTACGGAGAATGAAAGACAGACGACATCGATGGTCTAGCTGCAACTTTCTTCTTCACTTCGTCGCCAACGACTTCAAAATTTTTATACGTGTATCCGATCCATTCAGCATCTTGCTTGTGCTGCACTCTACTTTCTTCGCCGCCGCCGCCAGGTGAAGCTTTATTATTATTAGATGGACTTGAGGCCTTTTTGCCGCTCTTTTTTGCAATTGCTTCTTTTGCAGCTTTTTCTTCCCTCTTCTTCGCCTCTTCACTCACTTTTTCTCGCGGTTCTTCTGAGAAATCCTCAAAATTTTGTGTATCCAGCTCTCCATTAACAGTTGGCACGTACGGAGCTTGCTGTTCGTATATTTTTGCCCAATTTATGCCGTTGAAAAACGAATGTTGCTTGATTTCTTCAACTCCGTTTGTCCCAAGTCTAACCTCGACGTCGCAAAGTAAAGATTCAATCAAGTCTTTCGCGTCGTCAGATAAACGCACCTCGGGCGGAAACTTCAAGTGATGTCTCCAATGAACAATTTTCCTGCACGTAGAAACTGGTTCGTCAGAATAAAACGGTGGATATCCAACGAGCATTTCATACATGATTGCACCGACCGACCACCAATCGCATTCCAAGCCGTAACCTTTCTTCAAAAGCACTTCTGGAGCGACGTAATCTGGAGTGCCAACCGTACTATATGCCAGTCTTCTTCTATTCTTTTGCCAAGTGGCTAACGTTTCCGAGTCGTTCTTGTTTGTTTGTTCCAACGACAACTTATCAAAGTTCTCATCCAAATTTACATCTGCATTTGCACCGAGCAAATCTTGCGGATCCACTGGTTTGCATAAACCAAAATCGGTCAATTTCATGTGCCCCTCTTTATCCAAGAGTAAATTATCCGGTTTAATATCTCGATGAATGAAATTATGCTTATGAACTGTTTCCAAAGCCAAGATAGTTTGCGCGATGTAAAATCTAGTCACTTCTTCGCTTAAAGTATCCCTTCTCATTAACAACGTCATCATATCTCCTCCAGGTAAATATTCCATGATTAGATATAAAAACTCTTCGTCTTGAAACGAATAAAATAGTTTCACGATGGTTTGATTATGTACGCCTGCTAATAAATTTCTCTCCGCTTTGACGTGATCAATTTGTCCCCTTCTAATCATCTCTGTCTTTTGCAGTTTTTTCATCGCGTAAATGTTACCAGTGATATTCTCTCTAACCAAACGCACTTCTCCAAACGCGCCTTTGCCGATTATAGTCAAATGCTCGAAATCGTTCGGGGACATTTTTGTTCGTTTCAATCTCGTATACATTCTTTCCTTTTCTTCCAACTCTTTCATCATTTCGTTTGTCATTTCCAAGTCTAAACTAGCAGCTCCATCGCTTACCGTGCGTTCCATTTTTGACCTTCTCTCGCGTCTTTCTTCGGCATCTTTCGCTTGTTTCTTGTATAAATTTTCAATATATTCTTTCGCCGCCGCTGCTTTTTTGCTCGTTATTGGTGACATATGTTCTTGTGATGGAGCTTCCGGTTCATAGCGATATTGTCCATCGTAAGTAGTCTCCCTGGTCGTACCAGCACTGCTACCTTTGTACGGAGTCGCCGTCGTCGTCGTCGTCGTTGCAGTAGATGTCCTCTTCTTCACTGACTCACTGAACGTAGAGAACCATGACTTTTTCTCCTTACTCGCCGATTGTGATAGTTTTGCTTCGTTCGTCGCAGTCGGACTATTATTATTATTATTATTATTATTATTATTATTTCTATTTTTGTTCGTTGACGTAGTGAAACCCATAATAACAATAATAATAACAATAACAATAACAATAATAATAATACTATATCTCGTGTGCTCTTGCGCGAATTCTTTTAACGAACGAACGATAAAGTGTGTGCGTGTGTGCGTGATTTAAGAGAGTGTGATGAAGAGAATATAAACTGACGATGATGATTCGGACTTTTCTCTGATCTTCCAGCAGGCTTCCAGTCTTCCGCCTAATTTTTTTATTTTTTTTATTTGATCGAAAAAGCAGTGATTGAAGTCTAATAAGTAGAGCACGATTGTTCTCGTTAAATGTCGCACAAACCGGTCAATTTCAACAGTGAAAGTTGCAAGAGAGGACACGAACGAATACACGGTGACAAAAAGAGTAAACGACACGCGGTGTATGTAATATAATAACACAATATACCAGTACAATTTAAACATAGTCTTACAATAACATTTTTATACATAAATATGTTACCCATCCATGCCAGTCTCTTCGCAGAATAGGCAATAATTGTTCAGAACCTTGTACATCAACGAACCGCTCGTTGGGACTAATTTAACAGTAATTTTATTCCAATAATGAAAGAGATACGTTTCTCGTTTCATGCGTTCCCAAACGGCGTGCTGATCCGCAGGGTCTTCGTCAGTGAAATATTTCTTCACTTTTGCCCAATGAATAGGGTAAAACCCAATCGTTGGTAGAATTTGTAACTCTGGACCTTGAGGGAAACGCGCGGCGACTCTGGTAACTAATTGGGGACCGTTCCAACCCCAACTATCGATTCTATAAGTCGTATTGAATTCAACCATGCACTCATGAATGAACGTAGAACCTTTTCTAAACGCTAAAACGGCCCCGTTCAAAACCTTAGCTTCGCCTCGTTCATCTGCTAACTCTGTGCCAACCGCGTTATGAAGATTATCCAACTCTCGCATGACGACGACGTCGGTGTCTAGATATACGCCGCCATATTTCCAAAGCGTCGCTAAACGAATAATCTCCGTAATGTGAGAGAAGAAATACTCCCCATTCTTCCATTTATCGATTCCCTTATACCAAGCCTCTGCCGGCGTGCCTCTGATTAAATAAGGAACGTCCGGTCGTTCGACGATGATGTTATATCCTAAATCCCAAAATCGTTGAAAATGATCTAATTGCATAGTTGGCGAGTAAACGATTAAACAGGCCCCTGGATGGAATTTCAAAGTCGATTCTACTGTTCTTCTATATCTCAACGAAAACTTCGCAGCGTTCGTCGTCCACGCTAAAAAAAAGTTCAAAGTACAGTTTGATTTCGCCATGAAGCGTTCGACTCTCGAATCGCCCTCGGCGACTGGCGAGAATACTACTTGATTTTCTTCTTCTTTGCGTTGTTGCCTATTGAAACGAGCAGCGGATGATGGTATATTATTCTTAGTAGTAGTTCCATATAAATGATGCTCGTCGTCAACGTTTGACGCACTGAGCGTATTGAAATATTTTCTGATTCCGATTGCCATGGAAGTTAAGAATATCACGAACAGAATACCGAAGAACAAAGTTCGTTTACGAAACCGTGTCGAACTATTATCATCCATATCATTCATACAATTTTTATTCTCTTTCATGTATCGATTGTGATAATTACGAGTGGCTAAGATGTCCCCATCGTATTCATATTCACGCGTTGACGATGGTGTCGATGACGATCTCTTATTGTTCTTCTTCATTGGAAGCAGTGGTTTCAAGTCGTGACCGTACGCACTCGATGGGCGCTGGTGAAGCATTTGATCAATGATTTTATTTATTATACTATTTATGTTTATATGTACACATCGTCCACGTGACTGCGATCTATCTATCTATTGAAGCGAGAGAGTTCAGAACGAATACAGTATGAATAATAATAATAATAATAATAATAAGTAAAGTACTGATGAACGCTGAAGTTGAACTGAAGAAGAAGAAATAATAATAATTTGGCTGATGCAAGATGAACAAAAGTGAAAAGTCATTATTCGTCAATTTAATAGCAGAGACGAGCAAACGACGAGGGACAGAGAGAGAGAGAAAAGAAGAAAGAAGAAGGGGAAGAAGAAGAAGACAGGAAGGAGGACTGATGACTGTACGAATCCTACTCTTTTCTTTTTAATTGTTTATTTATTTTACACCGTGTGGGTACCATCAGGTACATATTATTATCACATCGCCGCCGCGTCGTAAAAATTAAAACATAAAATAGAAGATTTTGATGCAGACGACGACGATGATGGTCACGAGAACGACATCTTCTCTGTTTGCCTCAACAACGACATCATCATCATCATCACAAAGAAGAAGAAGAAGAAGAAATTCAATAACAAACATGGCTGGGAAGAAGAGCGCATATCGCCTGTCGAACAATAAACGAAAACAGAAGAAGGACAAAATTGAAGATAAAGAGAAGAAGAGAGAGTTCACTGGGGAAGGATTATCGCCAGAGGAACGAGTTCAATCGGCGAAGCACGTAGCGAGAAGATGGTTAGGACAACACTTTTTAATCGATCACTCTGTACTAATCGACGCAGTGAGAGCGGCAAACGTGACAGAAGATGATGTTATTTTAGAGATTGGACCCGGGACCGGTAATCTCACGGCGGAGTTATTGAGAACTGGATGTAGAGTCATAGCGGTCGAGAAGGATAGAAATTTAGCCAAAAATCTACGCGAAACTTTAGGAAAAGAATATGGAGAAGATGTCTTAGAAATCATCGAGGAAGATTTCATGAAATGGGAAGACTTGGGAACAAAGTTTGAACATGTAAGTAAGACGACGAAACGAGCAAAAGTTGTCGCAAACATTCCTTATAACATCACGACAGATATACTCAAAAGATTATTACCAATGGGCGATACTTTCGAAGATTTAGTTTTCATGTTTCAAGAAGAAGTAGCTAGGAGACTTGCGACGGAAGAGAGAATGATCAAAAACGAAAACGAAGAAGATGAACACGAAAACGAAAACGATGACTCCGAAGAAAACAAAAACACAACAACGAATAACGATAAGAAGAAGAAGAAGAGCAACTCTGATTTTCGAGCCATGTCTGTTCGAACTGCGTATTATTCTGAATCTAGATACATTAGACCGGTTGCAAAAGATTGCTTCGATCCGGCGCCAAATGTTGAAAGTTGCTTAATTGGATTCAAACCAAAACGAACCGAGCACTTGTTAAAAATTAATGGAACGGAGAAGCAATTTTTTACGTTCGTGCAGAGTTGCTTTGCGCAGAAGCGAAAAATGTTAAAAAACAATTTAAGAGCAACATGCGATGCGGAAACGGTTGATTTAGCAATAGAAATGCTTAGAAGAGGCGATAAAGTTCGTCCTCAAGAGTTGTTCATGGAAGATTTCGTCGAGCTCTTTAATTTCGTGAGAGAGCGCAAGGTTGAAATAGTAGAAGTTGACGACGACGAAGATGATGATTCTGAAGATGATTGAAGAAAAGTGTTAATTATATTATATAGAATTATTATTAAAGTCTAGTCTAGTCCAGCTTGTTCTACTTTGTTCTTTTGAAACGTCTCTTTCATCGCAGCTATTCGTTTTGCAACGTCTGGATCTTCCTCTTCCTCGTTCACTCCAGCTTCGTCCGCTTTCCTTTTACCTTCTTTCACTTTTGATATGATTTTCTCTGATAAGTTCGTGTTCCACCAAATCGGTCCGCCCATGATTCCATCGCCAGAGAAGCACGAAATGCACCCAGTTTTCACGTTTGGTGTTAATCTCGCTTGGCCAGATCTTTGCGCGATTGGGACCCTGCAAATACTCGCCGTTCCGAAATTCGTTCCCGATTTCTGTATGCATAACAGAGAACATAAGTTCTCATAGCCAGGTTTACGCCATTTCGATATCAGAGCTTGATCGCATATTTTCTCTCTGCACATGTAGTCATACAACGTTCTATCCATCACTTTCTTCTTATACATTAAATCAAAAATAAATCTATTCTTCTCCCAATGAATGCGATGGATGCGCCAAGTCAACTCGTTCTTCCTCTTCCCTTCGTGTTCCTCCGATACAGCGTCTCTCATCTGCGCTTCGAAATCTTCAATAGTGTCCTCGATTAAATCGAAACCTTCAGGGGGTTGTTTACCTTTTAATCTTCTCCTGAAAGACATTAGTTATTTTATGTTATTTTATTTATTAAACAGAGCCGTGTGTTTATTGTCACGATGCTGTGTTCAATTTTCAACATAGTCAATTTTATTCATAAAAAAAAAAGGAGAAGAGTGCTGACTACTGACAGAGCGTAGCAGAGTAGAGAGAGATTATTGCCCCCACCATCAGCGATGTATACTACTAGTACCTATCACTACTACTCCTATAAAAATCTAACTAAAAAACTAATAAGAAAGTTTATCAATTTCGCCAGAATCGCTCGCTTTCCAACCAACGTCTAACGCATTTCCAAAAGCTTCTTTCAACAATTTCAACTCAAGTTCGAACGAGTCATCGAGAGCAGAGCAGCCAGGGTTGCCGCCGACGACTAACGTCTTCATACATTTAAACGCAGATTTATGTTTCCTCACAGACTGTGCAAATAAGATCAACTCTTCTACTTCCATTCCACACGCGCCAACGTCCAAGTATTCGCACGCGGATATATGTGCACTGACTTTGAGTTTAGTTTCATCATTAACGTCATTACCCGCGTCGTCATTAAAATCGGCGAATATTTTCAATACATTTTCTTTCGATTTCAACATGTTGACATTTTCGAATAACGAGAGTTTCTTGATCTTCGTGCCAAATAGTAATCGTTTCAAAATGTTCGAATCGCTCAAATCGTTCGCGCTCACGTCCAAGTCTGTGATATTTTGACAAAATCCTCCACGGATGGCGCCAGCGAGTTGCGCAACTTTCCAATCTCCCAAAGAGTTTCCACTTAAATTAACAATTTCAATTGGCTCCGCAAAATCGCTCAAGAAGAATCCAACGGTTGCGTTCGTTCTGCTATTGTTATCGTCTAGCGCACAATTCGCGAGAGATATTTCGATCATTTTACTTCTTCTTTCTTCTTCGTTGTTGTCAATTTTTTTCGCCCTAGAAATTCCTTTCAATAATTCGTACGCGCCAACTTTAGTTCCATCGAGAGTAATCGTCTTTAATGATTTATTATTCGCAATCCCTTCGCCTAATACGTTCATCATTTCCGTCATTGCTTTGTCCCTTTTTTCTTTTATTTCCTTCTTCAACAACTCGTTATCGTCGTCATCTTTGTCTTCATGGTCTTTGATTTTTTCCTCTACATCGTTCTGCTCAAGAAGAACCCCGCAATCAAACTTTCCGTGAGTAAACTTGAACACTTCTAAACTGCATCGTTCTTCGTCTTTCAATTCATTCGCTAGTGCTATAAGACTTTTCTCTGCTAAACACATTTCCGAGAACTGGATCGTTCTTAAGCGATTTCTTAAAGCTCCGCTCTTAAACAATCTCTCAAACGCTTCGTCGACGGCGATAATAATACTTTCATCATCATCACCATCGCTGCTATTATTATTATTATTATTATTATTAAAGTTCTTGTTCAAAATCAATTCCTCTAATTGTTTGAATTTCTCTTCGTTCTCAAACGCTTTAGCTAAACTTATCACAGACGTCGATCGTAACCCTTTATTCTCTAAATCTAATACGCGTAAGTTACCCATTTCGCTTAAATAAGAATCGATCAATCGATCGAACTCTTTCTCGTTCGTACCAAGTTTTTCACATCCAATACATATAGATTTCAAACTTTCAGATTTCTTCAACGCTTCACCTAAGATATCGATCACGTCCTCGTTTATTTCATGGCCACTGGCGTAGAATTCTTCCACGTACGCGTTTCCACGAAGTGCCTCCGATAATAACTCGCACTGTCTTCTTTTCATGACGTTTAAAGAACTAACGCTGTTGTTGTTGTTGTTGTTGTTGTTGTTGTTGTTGTCGCGGAAGACCGTGATGGATGTGATGAACGGGTCGTTCCTTCTTATTAAGTTCACGTAAGATGGGACTATTTCTTTATTATTATCATCGCACGCATCGTCCCTGACTGGCGCTTTCCCCCAGGCCATGGTTATCACAAATGCCGCCAGTATTCTGACGAAGATGGAATAATAGAGTATAGGGAGATTATTTGTGACGGTATCAACATGACCGCACAACGTCAAAAATTAATAATACTCATAACAGACTATAATAATAGAAAAATACTATACTACTAAAAAAAAGTGGTACACCTCTAATAATAATATACGTAGAAGCATAATACTACTACTACTGATTAGTGTATTACGTACGAGTTCTATTATTATCACGTAATACTTTATAGTAGTAGAAGTTAAATAATACGCGTACTGTACTACTACTACTACTACTACTACTACTACTACTACTACTACTAAAATGAGCGGTCGAATACTCGCACGGAAACGCTCTAGTGTTAGGATCGATTATTTCTGTAATCGAAATTGGCTGTTTTGCGAACGAGAACGACGACGATGGACGTCAAAGTCGAACGCGACGACGGTGGATACGCGCGAGACGAAGAAGTTCGAGCTCGATGCAGAGAAATGGTGGTTCGAACGCCTCGGTCCATTCGCGAAGTTACACTCGATGAACCCGGTCAGATGTTCGTTCATTATTGATGAATGTTTAGAACATCATAAAAAGACATCATCATCATCATCATCGGCATTGAATAATAGTAATAGTAATAGTAATAATCATCATCCATTGAAAGGATTGAGAATATTAGACGTCGGATGTGGGGGTGGCTTATTAAGCGAAGCCTTGAACAGACTAGGAGCAGATGTCGTTGGATTAGACGCCGGTAATGAAAACATCGAAGCAGCGAAACGTAGACAGAAAGAGAGTAGAATGACAACTATTAATGATGATGATAATAAAAGAGAGGTTAAATATGTGTGCGACACAGCGGAAGATTTAGGCGAGAAAGAACCGAATTCGTTCGATGTCGTCTGCGCTTTAGAAGTTATCGAACACGTGACCGATGCAAGAGTGTTCACGAAAGCTTTGAGAAAGCTCGTTAAAGATGATGGTTTAGTGTTTATATCGACGATATCGAAATCTATGAGAGGAATTTTTGGAGCCATCGTAATTGCAGAACGCGTGGCGAAGATGGTTCCAGCGGGAACGCACGATCCATCGAAACTAATTCATCCTTCAGAATTGGCGGTTGTTTTAGAACGAGCCGGGTTGAAAACAAACGCAATCAGTGGGTTTTCTTATAATCCTATCACTCAACAATGGAAACTGACTAACGATTTAGGAATTAATTACATAGTATCGGCATCGGTCGGTAAGAATGATGACGATTTACCGTTAGCAGAAGTAGATCGTAAAAAAGTAGAATAACGTAGCTCTTCAATTATATATGTAGAATAATATATTTAACTAAATAACCTCTCTAGCACCAATACGCATGAGCACGCTATCTTCAAGCGTTGAAATTTTCAATTCTTCGCCTTGTATATTGTAATATTTCTGAATAGCCTGCGTATCCGCAAAGCGATTCAAGTTTTCCTTTGTTACTTTGATCTCGTTCCCGTCGATCCATTTTCGAATCTTTTCACGCTCTTTATTGTTTTCTATTTCTACTCTATCTTCGCTATTATTATTATTATTATCGTAATTGTTGTTATTCCTTTTCTTGGTATCTTTAATATTAACAACTCTTGCGACTATCATCGCTTGAGAATCCGCGCTCGCTCCGAACCTTCTAAACGCTTCGTTTATGTTCGTTTTCGGGGCGCAGTTAAATATGACTTCTGAATGTAACGTTTTCGTCACCATTTGATTCGTTTGCATCGATGCTATTGCCTTAAATGCTGCTAAGCAGATTATGTTCTCAGAGAACACAGTTTTTGGATTCATTAAAGCGAGTTCGATATCGAACTTCCCACTTTTGATAGACTCAGAAATCTCTCTCGCATTTTTAACTTCCTCGAATAACATGAGATGGATTTCAAACTCGTCCTCAAATCCATCGATTTTATGAGTAGTATAGTATGATTCTGGTTTCGTCATTATTATTATTACTGCTATTATTATTATTAATTAGTGATAGTTTTATTAATAATAACAGAAGAAGAAGAAGAAGAAGAAAGAAGAAGTAGTAGTAGATGATGATATGATGATGGTCAAATTTGTTCCTACTCACTGCGTTCCTTCGCGAGTTCAAACTGTTCTATTGCTGGAATTTCTGAGACTTCTGAAGGGTCCCACTTAATTTGAGGTTTTAGAATCGGTTCTATCCTCACTTTTGTCTGCGTTGGATTGTTATTCTTTGTCT
>Ga0302126_10000978_pt1 | contig 17642 bp, 27 predicted proteins | sample CB4_20m_MG_FD_203108 | JGI IMG/M metagenome (GOLD analysis project Ga0302126, IMG submission 203108) | Marine microbial communities from Western Arctic Ocean, Canada - CB4_20m | ecosystem: Environmental > Aquatic > Marine > Oceanic | place: Canada: Western Arctic Ocean | collected 2017-09-24 | reverse complement strand
AGATTGGCCAATCATCACCGCCAAGATTCATAGTAGTTGATATCTCACAACTAAATCTATCTTTGTGTCTTTTTAACTCGTCTCCTTTTTTATAAATTCTTGCATAAGTATAAGCTGGATATAATTTTAATCCTGTTACTTTTTCCATTTCTGGTTGACACTTTAACATTAAAGTCTCCATAGCTATGTTAGAATATTGACTATAAGTATTTGGTATCTGTTCCTCTTGTCCTTCATAGTAGCCTATAATATGTTCAAAAGGGGATATGTATCTAGAATTTATACAAGTATCATAAACTTGTTTTTGCATACTAAAATAGTTTGCAACAAAAGTCGCTAAGTCTTTTGATATTGCTTGACGGATAACTGTATATTTTTTATTTTTAAACATCTTTTGCCATCTCTTTTGGTACAGCTTGTATGTTCCAATGTATAAATCTAAAAGGTTCTTTACCAAAATCTACTGTAAACTCGTGTTCTAAAAACCCTGGAAATATAACTAATGTTCCAGGTTTAGGTCTAACATAAATTAATTCTGCTGCCGGTAATACACCTTTTATATTTGTTTTCATTTTTAATTTTGTAGCTCTAGCTCCAGTACGTGGCTCGTGAAATACTGGCATTGATGTTTTATCACTTGCTTTTAAAAAATAAAATCCTGAAACATGTTGATTCCAATGAACGTGAGCTGAATGATTTCCACCTCCTTTTTTAGCAAACTCTTGTACCCACATTTCACTAAATAATGTTGTGTATTGTGACATATCATAACCTTGATGATCTAAATATTCCCAAGATTTTTGACCAACGTAATCTCTAAAATCTCTAAAATTATTGTCAGCTGTTAATGGTGTTGAATGATAGGACGTTCCAAAATCTCCATGTTCTTTAATAAATTTTTTTTGTTTATTTTTTGAATCTTTAATATATTTGTTAGAAGCTTTATCTAAAGATTTTATAAACTCTGGTTTTTGTTCAGACCAAATAGTTGTGCTAAAGTAATTATTTATATACATCTTATTTAAATGGGTATCCAAGGTTCCACATCACCAATGAATATCTAGTTCCTTTTGTTACGGGTTTAACTCTATGCCATACAAATGATGGAAACACAATGATAGATCCTTTAGGAAGTATCTCTTTTGCTTTTTTCAAATGTTTAGCTTCTTCTCTCATATGGGGCTCATAGTTTCTAAAGTCAAACTCTAATTCACCACCTTGATATTCTGAACTATCTGTTAACTGACAAGTCATAGATAGTTTTCGAATTTTACCGTTTTCTGGATGATTAGGATCTTCTTTTTTATAAGGTTTTCCAAAAGAATCACAATGCCAATCATAATATTGGTTGTGTTTGTATTTTGTAAATTGACAAGACTCTGATCTATCCCATTCAAAATTCCAACCTGCTGATTTATTAGCTTCCTGTATATAAGGATGTAATTCTTTATATATCCATTGATCATCTAACCAAACTAAATCTGATTTTCTTTTTTTCTGCATATTTTTAATTTCGTCTTTAGTTAATTCTTTATCACCATATCCACCCGTTCTAGCCATAGTCTCCGATTTCGATAATCCATATTTTATAATGTCATCACATATTTTAGGAGGTATTGCAGAGGTAAAGTACCAGTAATGATGGAATATATTCATTTTGAAAAAGTCATGTTTAAAGAAAATCTATAGGCGGGAGCTATAGAAGTAGAAGGTCTAATCAAATGAGGAATGGTAGCATCAAAAATAACTACTCTATTTGGCTTACACTGAACAGTTTTAATTATATCTTCTTTGTTGTTATTTAAAAATAAAGTGTCTGCACCCCACTCTAAATCCCATTTCATATTAGCATAATAAATAAAACTCCATTTAGCATTATCAAGAGAATCATCATGAGGATGGTATACACCCGATGGAGTAATAGCGTTTATTAAACATCGGTTAAGATTATTTAAATTCATTTTAAATTTATTTCTAATGTTAATAGGTAGATGTTCTATTGCACCTAACTTAATTAAATCTTCTTTTGTAAATATAGCTCCAAACATATCAGAACTTTTATAATCAAAAGATTCACTATCCTTTAAATTTAACTTAAAATATGAATTAAGTATAAAAGAATAAAATTTTTGAGTTACGTGTGATGGATATACATTATCAAAAATATATATTTTATTTAAATTATCCGACATAGTCATAAGTTATAGTCTGTACAAAATTTAAACTATCCTTTTGATTATTAGTTAGGTAATACATATTAGAGGATGGAAACATTATAAACATATTATTTTTAAGTTCTATGTCCCAACTTCTTCCTTTACGTCTGTTATCTTCATAATGTATTCTAACATTACAGTTTTTGACTTTTACCCCATATAATAATGTAAAGTCTGGAGAGTTACGTAGATCCACCGGATCAATATTTAATAAAGGAATTGTTGTCTCATTAGGTTTATAGTTATTTCCCCACGTGTTTTTATTAATTAACTTGAGACTATATTCAAGATTAATATGATCTCTTATATAAGTATTTAACTTATCCCAATTCCTTGAAAACGGAAAATCTTTTTTTTGAAGTACTGATTTTAAAATATCTTCTATTAATTTATCTCGGTCAATGTCCCAATCTTTAGGCATTGCTATATCTCCATAATACAATGCTTGTTCTGATAAAGTTTTTTTAATCATTCTGTTACCCAATCTATTATTAAATGCACTCTATCAGATTTACTATTATTTTTAACTGAATGTATTTTTTTTGAGTTATTTATTTCCCACATTTCACCTTTTTTTAAATTTATTTTTTCTTCACCTACATTAAAAATTACTTTATTATTTGTAATTACAGGAATATGGACTCTTTTACATATATCTAATGAAAATGAATTATCAATATGATTAGGTATATTTTTTTGAGCTTCTAAATTTACCAGTAGTGCTCTTATGATATATCCTTTACCAAATTTTTTAGAAAATATATTCTTAAACTTATTCATTTCATTTTTATATATACTATAATTAAAATGATAAGTAGGATTATGGTTTCTAAAATCTTCATCAAATATCAATGGTATTGTTTTCGTATATTTATGTACATCATATGTTTTTTGTCTAAATATATAATCATCCCAAATATTAATTTTTTTAACTTTAGAAGCTATAGTTGAGACATCTGTTTTACCAATATAGTTAAAATTCATAATTTTTATATTTTTCAATTATATACTCAGGAATTTTAATTTCATTGTATATTGTTTTTTTAAGTTCTCCTGTTTTTAAAGTATGCATAGGAGCTTTTAAAATACTGTCGTCATACGTAATATTATTTATTGAAAATTGTTCCGTAATATTAAAACTATGTTTAAATTTTGGTATCTTTAAAAAATTATAAATTTTATTAATATTATTTTCAGGGTTTTTTATTAAATTATTATAATCAATAAAAAGTACATCTTTGTTATGTTTTATAAAATTATATGCCATACAAGAAAAATCAAATAAACTATTTTTTTTAGTAATCAATTCTATTTTTTCTTCTATTTCACTTCTATGTAGTGCAGTTTTATCCATTTGATTATATTCGAAGTTTATATAAAAATCTGGATATTTATTACATAAATTTAAATAAGAAGTTATTATTTCTACAGGGTTTCTTACAAGAAAAATTAATTTAATTTCATTAGGACAATATTGTTTTAATATATTATAGTTAAAAGGAGTAGCCCACTCTCCTCTACTTATTATATATTTTTGTTTCCATTGTTTATAAAAATTAAAAAGTACGTTTTTTTGTATTTCTTTTAAACTATCTTTTGCTGGAAAGTAATTATACTTATCGTCGTATTTAATTGTCTCTAAATTAAAAAATACTTGAGGAGCATAAGAATGCCCAGAAGTTGCGATGTCTTTATTTTGGTTTAAAATTGTAGATAATAAAGTATTTCCAGATCTTGGAAAACCAGTTAAAAAATAATACTTTTGTCGCATACTGCAACTATTTATATATTATTTTTTTAATTTATACAAATAAGTTATTTTAATTTATGTACTTGAAACAGTAAGTAAATCCCAAGATTGTCCGGTTTCATTCCATTCATAACGGTATATGTTAGCTGTATCCGCAATTTGTTCAGCAGTTAATGCTGGTGCATCACCGATTGGTGATTTCCAAGAAGCTGATTCAATATGTTTTACCCAAGATGTGTAAGGTTTTTTAGGCCAAAATATATTATTATCTTCGTCCCAAGTATAACCAATACCTGCATAATTTCCTCTTAATGGAGTTCCACCTAAGTTGTGTTGACCACCAGATGTGTTGTATGAAGTTTGAATCCACATTTGTGCTGGCCAATTACCATACTGTTGTAATTTTTGTTGACCTACTGTTTCATCTTCAATGCCATCAGCATTTAACATATCATTATTATTTAAAACTACCACTTGGATAACTTTATTACTAGAACCTATTTTTGCAAAATGTGCCATAATTTTTACCTAATTTTGAAATTTATACCTTATAATTACTATACCTGAACCGCCAGCTGCACCAGTACCAGCAGAATTTGAGTTTCCAGCACCGCCTCCACCTGTATTTGCAGTTCCAGCATTACCTGTACCAGGAGCTAAAGCAGCACCGCCGCCGCCTGTTCCACCTGCTCCAGGAGTTCCACCAGGACTAGCAGCACCGCCGCCACCGCCACCTGAAAAATAATAAAAGCCTCCAGAAGATTCTCCAGATGTTCCAAAAACAACAGAAGGTACTCCACCTCCGACACCCCCGAATCCACCAGGTCCATTTCCTAATGGGGGTTGTGCAGGATTTCCTGTAGCCATAGCTCCGCCACCGCCTCCACCTGCGTAACTAGGTCCTGGGCCGCCTCCACCTGTATTTCCTTGAGGAGGACTAACAGGAGGTGTATTACCAGCTGAACCGGCTCCACCTCTATGTTGTTTTCCGCCACCAGATCCACCAGCAGTACTAGCTGCTCCACCACCAGCAGACGTTATTGTTCTAAAAACTGTGTCAACCCCACTTGCACTTGGTGATCCAGCGCCACCGGCACCTATAACGACAGGGTAAGTATTAACCGCAGACGGTAAAGCTGCACAAGCATTTAAAGGTAATGCTGGAGCTCCTGGTTGATCTGCAGCAAGAGCTGAATATCTAAATCCACCTGCACCGCCACCACCGCCAGCTATACTTGAGTTACCGCCGCCACCGCCACCTACTACTAAATAATCTATTGTATTTGAACCTAATGCACTTCCCGCACAAGTTATTGTAAAATCTCCTGCTGCTATAAATTTTGCTATTTTATAATCTCCACAACTTGAAGTAGTTAAAGTATTACCACATCCTGTAACTGAAGATTGTACATATAATATAGCTCCTGAAATTTCACTTGAATCATCTTGAGTTGGAATCCAACCTTTTGTTCCATCCACGTAAACAAAAACTACAGATTGTCCAGCAGTAGTTAAAGTTGGGTTAACTGAGTTTCCACCATTTATAGGACTTGAATTTCTATCAATTGTTAATGCATTAGAACTAAATGTTTTTGCATAATCTTTTACCGCTACAAAATCTCCTGCTGAAGGACTAGATGGTAAAGTTAGATTAAAAACTCCACCTGACGTATTTGCAAAATATCCTTCTCCTGATACTGCAGTAAAAGTTGCAGTCTTTGGAGTTGTAACCCATGATGTTCCACCACTACTAGCATCAGCAAAAGTTGGAGGTGCACCTGCACCTGCTGAAGTTAAAATTTGTCCTGCAGTACCTGTTGCTACTGCAACTGGATTACCACTTGCATCATAAGAAATTACATTTCCATCTGTACCTGGGGCCATTTTTGCTAATGTCACAGCGTCATCTGCAATTTGTGCAGTTCCAATAGTACCACCTAATGTGTCTAATGATATTTCATTTAAATTTGTTCCGTCAGAATATGCCGCATAAATTTTAGCAGCATCTAAAGCAAAACCAGTTCCAGAAGCTGTTTTAATTGTAAGGTTTGTAGGATTAGTTAATCCAGTTGCATCAAAAATATAAAATTTTTCTATACTATCTGGAATAGTACAAATTGTACTAGCAGCAATTGATGCTGTTGCAAATTTGATTACCATATTTCTTGCGTTAGAAATAGTTTTATCAGTCATTGCTAAAGCTAAAGTTCCACCACTTGAAAGTGTTACTTGCTCAAAACCAGAAATAGCTTGTTGAATTAAGTTTAAGTTATTATTTGTATTATCTCCCCATGTACCAGCGTTTGCGCCAGTAACCATAAGCTCAAGTTTTAAATCTGTTGAGTAACTAGATGTCATAAATTTTTATCTCCTAAATATTATAATTTTACCTTAATCAAGCAGCCAAATCAACCTCTGCCCAAGTATTATTTACGTCTAAATCAACCTCTGACCACGGTGTTACCGCTACATTTCCTACGCTTGTGCTCATCGAAATACCTGTCACAAATATATTAGCTGTTTGTACTGTAGTTGCTGATCCTATTGATGTAGTTAATGATAAACCTACTAATTCAACTGAAGATACTGCATCTACATTTCCTATAGCACCTTGTAGTAATCCAGCAGTTGTTACCTCAACAGTTACATCTGTAACTACTATCTCCCCACCTAAAGAAGCTGTTAATGATATTCCGGTTACATCTACTACTGAAACCGGATCTACATTCCCTAAACTTCCTGTTAGTGAAGTTCCTGTTACATCCGCTAAAGTATTTGCATCTGCAATTGCAGATCCTACTGCAGTCTGTAATAATCCAGCAGTTGTTACAACTGGACCTACTGCAATCTCTACTGTTGAGCTACCAATTGAACTTTGTATTGTGTGTTCGGTAACATTGATAGATATACTTCCATCAACTTGAATATCTACAGGACCTATTCCCATTGATGCTGCAGTACCTTGTATAGTGATTCCTGCAACGGCTCCGATATTAGCAGATAAAGAAATACCTGTAACATCTACATTTATTCCAATACCAATTGCTTCGTTACCTGTAACTGAAGTTAATGATTGTCCTGTAAGAGTAACTATTGTTTCTGCTGCTGATGTAGCTGTACCAATTGAAGAAGCTAAAGCTGTTCCACTAATTAATGCGGAATAAGGAACTCCCCATCCCATACTTCCCCATTCGTTTCTTCCCCAACCTGCGTTTAATTCCGCAACAATTGTTTCGTTACCAATACTTGGAGTAAGTGCTATTCCGGTTACATTAACGCTAAGACTATTTTGTTCGCCCCATTCGTTTAGTCCCCATGTACTATTACCCCAAGTATCAGCCATTTCATTTTTCTATGTTGTTACGCAATTCTTAAAATCGCAGCACTTGTAGTAAACGCTGGGAATTGAACTGTAAAAGTTCCAGAAGTTGCTGTCTTATCCGCACCAAAATCTAATACACAAACAGAGTCAGTAGTTCCTGAACCACCTGATGTAGTCGTGTTGTAAATTAAAGCACCTCTTGCAGTTAAACTAACTGAAGTAAATGATAAGTTATCAAAATCTACAATAGCTGTTGAACTAGCCATTGATACACTTGGATTAGGTTTAACTAAAGCTAAACCACCAGCTACATAAGTACCAGTATTTGCTACTTCAGTATTTGTTCCACCACCTGGATTAGTTGCGTAGTTTGTTGTAGATTTACCTAATGTTGCATTAGAATTATATAATGCTAATTTAAAAGTACTTCCACTTGTAAATTGGAACTTGTGTGCTCCTTCTAATAATTCTTTTTTAAATGAATTACATATTGCGTTTGTTGTTATTGCCATAATAATTTCTCCTTTTTCTTATTAATATTAGCTTCCTGTTTGATTCGGTGAAGGTGATGGGATTACTATTCTTGGTACTCCGTCATCGTATTCACCTCTTCTTCTTCTACCCATTTGTTGTAGGGCAAAATTCTGTAGTTCTTCTTTATACTTACTTTCGTATAACTGTAACATATCTTGAGGCCCTTTTAAATATCTGAAGCATTCTGCTAATACTCCGTGTAAAAGCATTCCTTCTTGATATTTAGATAAGTAAGTAGTATTTGAAGATGTAAAATTAGGTGGTGTTTTGATAAAATTTAATTGTACTACATAAGCTGCTGCTGGAGTTGGGGCAACAATTACGTTAAACTCATCCCAAGCAGCCCAATAAATTGGAGCTCCTGTAGTGTTAGTTGGATTATATTCTGAAATAAAACTAGTATCTCTTTTTTCTAAAAAAGTTCTTGTGGTTGTTGTAGTCGAACCTACAGTGGCAGTAATTAAAGTTTGTAGGGATCGTACAATCATACAATCTGCAGGTAAACTTAAAGCTCTATTACCACTTGTAAATGTAGATTGATCATATTTTCTTAAGTCATCATAATCAACCGTACCTGCAACATTTAATTCTACAATTCTAATAAATTCTTGAATAATAGAATCTGTTAAAACATTATTATCTACTTCTGTGTAATTTCTTACTTGTGTTAAAAAAGTTGAGTGTGCAATAGCCATTATGAAATAACCACCTCTACTACTCCTACTTGAGGAAGTAATTGTCTTCTTCTATTCTGTAATGAAGGATTTGTGGGTACCATTCCTATTCCAATATTAGAAATATTAGTTGCATAATTATCTCTAGTATCAATAGAGTTTCTAGTATTAAAAGCAAAATTACCAGGTAAAGTTAAATTAGCTACGCCTACCATAGTTCCACCAGAATTAGCTGAAACTGCACCTATTTGTTTAGGTTGTTGAAATCTTTGTGATCTAGGATTTTGTAAAGCAACCGCATCTGCTTTATGGTAAGGTGGATCAATCTGAGGAGACTTAGGTTCATATTCTGTAATATGTACTAATGAGCCATTCCATTCCTTAACCATTTCAGTATACGGAAATGCCATACCCGATCTATCAGAAATTGCTAATGATCTTCTACCTCTTGCCCAAGACATTATACACCATCTCCATAATAAGTTTGTGGTGAAATATAAACTGAAGTTCTAGAGCCATCTTCTCTTAATGCTCTAACCATTTCATCTTCGTAAATTCTATTTAACATTTCTGTTCTTGCTGGAGCTCTTTTTTGAGATAAGAAATATGCAAGACCTGAAGCCATGCAGGGTAAGAATCTAAAAGGTAAATTAGGATCATCTGTATAGGACCCCGCATCCTCGATTCTATTAATAGAATAATATTTTAATGTTGTATAAGTAGAAGCATCTGGAGTTAAATATAAACTAATAGTGGGTGTTATTTGTCTATCTACAAAATATTGTGAAGGCTGACCTGTTTGATATTTATTAGGAATAGCTTGATAAGCTGATCTATCAACTTTAGTTAAAGTTACATCTTGAGTATTTGTATTATTTTGTGCTGTGGGTGTTGTAGAAATATAAGCTTCTAAAACATCTGAAACGTTTGAAGGTACAGAATATGTTGGTGTACCGGCAACTAATGCAACTTCATTTAATTCTACTTTCCAAAGATGAACACCTCTATTACCCCATTCAGAAAATAAAATATTTAAACTTCTTCTAGCAGATTTTAAATCATGTCCACTATTAGATTGAATACCAATTCTCTCATACGCTTCTGAGATAACATCATCAATAGTTAAGTTAAAAGATGTAGTTCCTGATGTAGCCATAGATACACCTTGTTAAATTAAATCTTCGCTATATTCTGAAACAGTAATAAATTCACCATCCATAGCCTTAGCCATTTTACCTTTTTTGGCTTTAACTTTATCGTAAATTTTTCCAGGCTGTAATGATTCATTTTCTAAACCCATACCTGAAGTTCTAGCTGCACCAAAACCTCTAGTAGATGGTTTTTCCATCATCATTCCTCTATTTGCTTTTTTCATATATCCCCCATGTCTTGCTTTTTTTTGTTCTGTAGCTTTTTGATACAGTGAAACAATTGGTATTTTTCCATTCGAAGCCATTTCAGATTGTGCTTCAGCAGTTGCTTTAGCTTTTTTCTTTGCTCTTTTGTTAGCCATGAGGCCAAGACCAATTATACCAGGTGCTACACCTGCAGCTAATCCAGCTAATACACCCGCTACTGCTTTAACAGGTTTGATTTGTCCGCCTTTGCTTTTCTTTTTTGGTTTCATCATTTTAAAATCATTACCTGAAATTTTACCATCTCCGTCTTTATCTAGTTTTACTTGATTACCTTTTAACATACTTGCTCCCCCTTTATTAAATGTTTTACTAAAACTAATTCCTAAATTTTTTGCCTTACCTGTTTTTGATCCTTTTACACTAAATGAACTATTTTTATTTTCTTTTGTAAATCCTAAACCTATTGTACTATTTATATTTTGTTTACTTTTTTTAAGGTAAGGTTTTGAAAGGCTTATATTAGCTTTTTTATTTCCTTTTCCAAAAGATAAACTTCCACTAGGTACGGTTGCAAATTCATCATCGCCAATATTTACCCCACCTCCAACTGTAGTATTTTTTAAAACACCTTTAACTACATCTTTTAAATGTGTGGGTATGTTTTTCTTTTTTCCCATTATATTAATCCTTTATAATAGTTTGTTGCAAATCCGCCTTTATTAAATTTCATAATGCCGCCGGCAGCTTTCTTTTTAATTTCCCTTGTAGATCTTCCGCTCGGACTCGCTAGCTCATCAGCCATTTGATTTGCAGATTTACCTTTATTTTGTTTTTTTATTCTTGCTTTAATTTTTGCAACTTTTGCTTTTCTTTCTTTAGTAAGTGGAATTGTTTTAAGTACAGCTTCACCTGCTAAAACAGCTAATCCTACTGGAGTAGCAACTCTAGCTATTCTTGCTAATTTAGAAGCTCTAGCTAATTTAGAAGCTGTTTTAATTTTACCAGTATACTTGGCTAATTCTTTTGTTTTAGATAATGTTTTTCCTGTTCCTGCTGCAGGTGCAGCTTTAAATAAATTTTTTGTTTTTGAAGTAATTTTTTTAGCTGCTCTTTTAGCTTTAGCTATTAATCCTTCTTCAGGTAATTTTTTATAAAGTGTGGAAGTAGCCTTTCCTGCTTTTTCCATCATACTTGTTTTTTTTGGTAGTTCTGACCCTAACTTTGAATATTTGGCTGCTTTACCTACTTTAGCTTTTATTATTTTACCAGTAGCAGCTTTTTTAGGAAAACCTTTTTTCATATTACTATAAGATGATTTAGATATAGTAGAATCAGCTTTAGATCTAGAGATCCCAAGCTTACGTCTACGGTTAATATTTTCGTATAAACTCATATATTTCCTTTTTAGTGGCCACTTTGCTTTATCATATGATTAACATCATATTTTTTAGCCTTTATTGTTATATAACTTATTGGATTATATCACTTTTGATTGGTAGATTCTATACCTTAACTTTTTTGTTAACGGGTTTATAGACTTTACCATGGGTTTTTTCTACTATCTTTTTAAATTTAGCTCTTTCCCATTTACCCCAACCTCTACCTAAGCCAGGCTCTAATTGTTTTGGTATTTGTGCTCTAGTTATTGCCATTTAATTTGAAACCTTTCCATCTTTCCATTCCATATCAGGTAAGCCTTCACTATATTTTTTACCATCAAAGGTTAATACTTGTTTTCTGTTTGAACCAGATTCGTGATAACTAATATGTATCCATCCCCCTGCCGGATCGTCTTTATCAAAATACTCCATAATCAATTGATCAAAATCCACGTTATTTTGTAGCCAGTAAGCAGTCTTAATATTGGGCACGCCAAAAATTTCTAGGTCGCATGCCTGGCCTAGTGCGTGCTGTGATGTCTTTTTGCTGCCAATCGCTTCGCATAACGCCTCTGAACGGTATCCGCTGGTTATCGTAACAGGTTTGTCAAAGTGTGCACGTAGCGGTTCAAGAACCTCATAACAAAGATCACCTAAACTTTTTATTTCTCCAGGTCCCGGTGTATTGTCGATACCCTTCCTACGAGCTACCATGGAAGCAGTCATCTCTTTAAGAGTAAAATGTTTACTAAGTTGCATAATTTTTTCCTATTCTAATATTAATTTTTTTATAGATTTTTCACCTAAATAAATTTCTGTTTCTGCTTTAGATTTTATACATTGATAGTCTATACGACTTGTACCTGATCTCATAGCAATACGTTTAGCTTTTAAACAGGTAGACATGGAGTCTTGTATTCTATGTTCTTTTATTTCCCCATTAACAATCATCAACAGTGCAACGACTACCTCAATCATGACTACCACTACCATTAGCTCTAACTTTGTCTTTTAATTTTTCTATATCAATTAATGCTTTTTCTAATTGCTTATTAAGGAATTGTATATTAACCTTGTTAGTCATATTTTGTTCTTGAGTGATCTCTAATTTTTCTGTGGCCTTGTACAAATCTTCTATCAACATAAACTGTTCTTGGTCCGTAGGTAATTGTTCACTCTTCTTGAGTAAGTCTGCATTAAACAATTGTCTTGAAGTCTCTAAGCTTGTTAGTCTAGCCGTTAATTCAAAGTAGCCATAGACACCCACAGCCACTGCTGCCATGATGCTAACCATGTTTTTAATAGGCATGCCTACTGTTGTTGAGCTCGATATTTTCATTTTTTATTTTTCTTATTAAAACGGTTCGCAATCCACTCACAAATATCATCTATCTTCGCAAAGAATCTGTAACAAAATCTATCAATCATATCGGTGCTACGATCATTGTTAATGTAATAAAAGCTATAACTAATACAAAATTCTTTTTAAATAACTCTGCAATGTTCATATCTATTATTTTAAGATTAACTAATTGCTAAGACAGCAATTATAATAACCACAGCAATAGCTAATTTTTTATGATCAGTTATTATGTGTTGTATTTCAGATTTAATTTTTTCCATTTTTATCTCCTTTTTAGAACTATATTATACCTAACATTTCCATCTTCTTCTAGCCTGCCTTAGTCTAGAATTAGGGTCTTTAGCAGCTTTTGGGAACATTTTCATTTGTCCAGCACTTCTCGCACAAAAAGACTTACGTCTTTTAGCATCTTTAGAACCTTTTTTAACTGTACCTGTTACTGCTGTTTTTAATTTAGATCCAGGATTCTTTTTTCTATAGGCCATGACACCTTTTTCTGTCATCCCTGCACCACTCTTTGTAGATCTAAAATTACTTTTATTTCTACGTGGCATACCACCTTTTTTAAACCCTAATAATTCAAGAGTATAATCATCCATTTGTAGTGGTTAAACCAGGAGCACTATATGCATCTGTAAATACTGTAAAGCCTATTAAATTTGTAAAAGCAGAACAATGAATACCGGCTGGAAATAAAATACCATCTTCTGGAATATTTAAAGTGTAAATATCGTTTGCTGGTACATTAACACTTAATAAAGTAGCACCGCCATTTCCATTAGTTAAGGTTAAAACTCCAGCAGTTCCTGTAGCACCTATTGAAATACCTCTTAATCTAATAGCTGCAGTTATAACTGAACCTGTTGCTGCTCCTGTTGTTGCTTGTACATCTACCATAATATTATCCGTTTGTTGTTGTTAAATTTGGTCCACTAAATTTATCTGTGAATGCTGTGATTCCAGTTAAGTTAAGAGCTGTCTGAATTAAAATTCCTCTAGGGCAAAGAATACCTGATCCTGGAATATTTAAAGTAAATATAGATCCACTAGGAATATCAAGACTAAGTGCAGTATATGTACTCCCAGTTACTAAAACAAGTTCTCCAGTTGCTGCTCCAGAAGAAGCAACAGAAAGAGCTTTTAATCTTAGTGGTGTTCCTAAAGTGGTTCCTCCAACTACAATATTATAACCTTCTACAGCTACTCCATCATTATGAATTAAACCAGCATCATTAGTTTGTAAATTATAATTTCTTGTTAAACCTGAAAAAGTTTTAGTACCTGCTGTTAAAGTAGTATATTTTATTAGTTCAGTTCCTATTTCAAGAACCCCACCTCCGTCAGCTGTAGTAGGAAAACCCGTTATATCATCTACGACAACAGAGGTAGACGCAGCTGTTAAAGCTCCATCTAACGTTGTTGCTAAGTCACCATCAGTATTTCTTCCAGTCATTGAAAGGGATACATTGGTTGCTTGTATATCAGACTTAAAACTCATTTTAATTCCTTAGTAAAAGGCTCCCGAAGGAGCCCTTTAATTATTTATTATTGAGTATCAAAAGGAGTAGCAAGTGTACCTGTTGCATTAGTCAAACCTTGTACAAAATACAAGTTTGCTGCAACTGCAGTAAACTTAAGATAAGTTCCTTTTAAACCACCTGTTGTAGCAACAGCTGCTCCAGCTTCACCATTTAAATTAATTTCATTGTTTGCTGCTGCAGGAACCCATTGTTTCGCTGCTGTAGAAGCATCAATACCCGCAGTAATCATACCAACAAATGTATCATTAGTGCTTGCTGTTTTAATTGTACCAGTGAAATCATCTGTAAAAAGAATTTCAAAAGTAGTTCCAATTGTGCTCGTATTATTTGGATCTCTTCCTGGTCCTGAGTTTGCTCCATCTGCTGTTGAAACAATTGCAGGAATTGTAATAGCAGTTGGTGTAGCTGCTGGATCCATAAGCATTATTCTTCCAGCATTATTAGCTACTGTCATGACAGTTGCTAAAGTGTTTGCGTCTACCGCACCTGGTCCTATTGATTGAAAACCGTTTCTTGATCTTACCGGTCCATCGAATGTAGTGTTTGCCATAATATTTTTTCCTTTATATAGTGTTTGAACTATGTGGTCTCTATACCGTCTGTCTAGTCAGTCCACATAATTATATTTTCTAGATAATTATAGTATACACAAAAAAAAGGGGGCTCGAAAGCCCCCTTTAAATATTAATACTGTTATAAAGTATTAGCTAGTCGGTAAATTTCCGTTACCAAATATAGCTCTAGGGTCAGACCAGCCGTAGCTGTATCTTTCTCTAGCTTTAAATCTAACGTTTCCAGTATCGAAGTCACCTTCCATAGCAGTTTTCAATGGTGCTCTAACGAAGTGTTTAAGTCCATTAGGTACATCAGTCAAAAGAAAGAATGAATCTGTGTCAGTTAAAAAGTTATTCACTCTGTAACCTTGAGGTACCATTCCCATTTGATAGATAGCATTGATATCGTTATCAGCAGTACTTGTTCTATTAGGAGATTTCATCAATCTTTCAGCTGTGAATTGTAATTCTTTTGGAATTATCATTTTCATTCCCTGAAGAGCGATTCTTAAACCTCTTTCATCAACAAATCCTGCGATGTCGATTAACGATTGCTCTAGTGAAGTTTCGTTCAAGTCAGCTGGTACAGCCAATGTGTTACTAAATGTACCGCCAGTAGCTAGTGGGTGAGCATTATTAACTAATGATACTCCGTCTCCACCTGTTACTGCAGTAAATTGAGCTTGGTTTAGTACCTGCGCTGCTTTTACTTGCTTCGTATTCGACATAGATCTTGCAAGAGCTCTTGTGTATCTTGCAGCTAATCTGTCGTATAGGTTATCTTCGATTGCTTCTTCCGTGATAGCAAATGCTAAAGCAATTGTTTCGTGTGTATAACGTGCAGTAAATGTTTCTTGTGCATCGTCAAATACAACTCCAGCGCCCTCTTGTTTAGTGGGTGCAGAAGCGAAACCGCTTAACATTACTTCTTCTTCGAAAGCTCTGTCAGATGTTTCAGTCATGAAAATCTCTTTATCTTGATTTTCATATCTGTTGTATTCCAGGCCAAATAAAGCATTTAGACCTGGCTCTAGTTCTTTAACTAGTTGTGCTCGTGATATAGCCATAGTTTATTTCCTTATGTGTTGACCTACGCCAGACCGACTGTTGCCTGTCTGTAGAAGTGATTGTTTATTCTAACAAGAATATTCCCGTTAGCTGCTGATTCAGTGCTGTTGGATGGATCTTGCGAAATATCAATTGCTTGAATTACGTAAGTAACCTGCGTTCCTGACTCTGAATAGTCTAGCTGAACTTGAGAGTTCCCTGTTTGTGTTACACCAGTTGCGTTAGTAACTGAATAGTTTTTAAATAAATCCGCAGCACTAAAAGTACCATCAGAATCCACTAAAAAAACTGCATCTGGATCGTCTACAACAAAGGCAGTTATTCCGCCCTGTGTTGGAGTTACGCCACCAGGATAATAGTTTTTCCAAGTTGGTTTCTGAGTTGTTGGATCATTATAAAAACATCCGTTAAATACACCCACAACAGCGTTAGAAGTGTTTGCTGTATGTCTTTCAACATTTCCAGCGGCAGTTGGTATAACCAAATCCCCTTGAAATATTGCAGTTGCATAACCTGCTGCTATTCTATATCTGTTCTGAGCTCCAACTAATGGTGTTCCGTCTAGTTTTCTGTAAGGTCTAAGACCGAACTTTTCTGATACGTTTGCCATGTTGTTTGTCTCCTATTAAACGTTTGTTAATTTAAGACCACTGTAGGTATTGCAAAAAGATTACTTCTTGTTTCTACCACCAAAGGTCACTCTGGATTGCCTCTCAATATTGATTGGCATCTCCGGGTGCTGTTCCTTCATAAGATCTGAATCAACCGCTTTCATTCTGTCGTCTGTTAGCCTTTTAAAATAGGCTGCACGTTGTTCAAGTATCTCTGTCGGTATCCTTGCCAGCACAAGGCCCCCAATCCCGATTAACCCCCTATGTTTGCCTTCTTCAAGAACCGGATATCCGTGACTGTCGCCTATTTCACTTATTAGTGTGGCAGCAGTTACAAATTCCCAACCCTCTCTAAGTTTTCTTGATACATTTGTTGCATCATCAAAACCTTGAATGGTAGTTCTTATCCAACGATGAGAAAAACCATGTGGTGCATCTGGGGCATCCAAACTGGATGATGGAGTCCAAGATTTAGGAGCTTCTTTTTTGCTTCTATCCTCTGAACTGCGTGAAGTTTTGTCTATTTTTGTCATAATTAATTATCCTCCTTCACGTATCTAGCATATTCCTCTAGTGGCACGCCTAATCTTTTAGCAATAGCTACCTGTGATTGCGAGAGTTTCACAGTTTTGCGTCCCTGTTGCTTACGACCAGCCGAAGCAACCGTTTGGACGGGTTTCGGTTTCTCCTTTTCAGGCTCGTCATTAGCACCAAAACTACTTGGAAAATATTTCCGTAGTCTTGTATTTACTTCAGTATAATACTCATCACTGTCCAGTTCAAGCCCCTCTTGAGCTAAATTATTATGAATAGTGATTGCAGCATTAGTCATGACGTCGTCATCCCCAAACCAAGTATTTTCTTCAGCCCATTTCTTAGCTTTAGGTGTAATTGGTTGTTGGGTAGGTTGAGTCTCTAGATTGTTTGCTTCAACGTTTGTTGTTGATTTAACTTCTTCTTCTCTTATCTTCTTCTGCTCTTCACGATTTCCCATCTCTAATCTAGCTTTTTCTTTTTCTACAGCTAATTGAGTTAGTCTATCGTTTGCCTCCATGATTTTATCAGTATCTTGCTTTTCAATAGCATCACGAAGTACATTCTTGACCTGTTCTCTTTGAGCATCCACTCTAGCATCAAACTCTTTTAAGTGTTGATCCTCTGAAGTATCAGCTTTTCTGACAGTAGTGTCGTACTTTTTTTGTAAACCCTTAGCAAAATCTAAAGCAGCTTTTTCTCTTCTTTCAGCTTCTCTGTATTTTCTAGTAAGTTTAT
>Ga0302126_10000977_pt1 | contig 17647 bp, 15 predicted proteins | sample CB4_20m_MG_FD_203108 | JGI IMG/M metagenome (GOLD analysis project Ga0302126, IMG submission 203108) | Marine microbial communities from Western Arctic Ocean, Canada - CB4_20m | ecosystem: Environmental > Aquatic > Marine > Oceanic | place: Canada: Western Arctic Ocean | collected 2017-09-24 | reverse complement strand
GCGTCTTCATTCCCAGTAAGGGGCCGACGATGGAAAGATCACCCAGATCGAGCGCCTGCACCGCAAGGATACGTCCTAGAAAGAGCGCGACGCCAGCTCCGACTGCAGTGAGCCAAGCGGTGAGCTCGAAATCGCCACGCGAGATAAAGAACAGCGGTAGCGCCCAGAGCGCCATCGCGATATTAGTGACGGCAATCGCCCTTCGTTTGGGCGCGCCTGCGTTGAGCGCGCGTTTGATCTGGAGCGAACCAGCCGCGTAGAGGGAGGCGGCACCTGCGGCGCAAATAAATACGATCGGAGTCATTTCTTAAGAGAGCGTGACTCCTGAGTGCTCCGCTCGGATACTACAAATATATTTTAGTGGTCTATGCGATCGCCTACTTGGTAGCGAATGCTAGGCGCAAGCAATAGGCGGCTGCGGCGATACCAGCTGCAATGGCCAACCAGAGTGAATGGCCAGCCTGCGTGAAAAGGTGGCTGATCGTTTCCACTAAACCGTGGCCGTGGCCAGTGGGGTGGGCTTGCATTGCTTGAGTGAAAATTAAGAGTGATGTAAGAAGCGTAAGTCCCGTTTTCATCTCTTACTTGTAAGAACCGCGAGGCTAATTGTAAATTCCATATTTTAATAGGATTTGAGAGTAGAGTAGAATTAGATTTAGTTGTTTAAAAATCATATTAATATAGAGTGCATCTTTAGAATTCAAGTAAACACGCTGATAAGCGGATCTAGGAAACATTTTAGACGAACGAACAAACATAGAATGCTCTAAACGAAATAAATGCTTGCCTCCTCCAAAGAGCCACAAGCCCAAAGACTGGAGGTTATTCCCTATCTTTTAGCTTCCAGGCTTGATCGCTTCGCTTCCTTGCAGTTCAGGAGGCAACTTATCAGCTTGGTAAGTCGGGAAGCTGAGCTCTGCTAGGCTATGGTGCGGCACATCAAAACTGGTTTTGCCTTGGCTGCGGTCGACGATCACGCCGACGGCGACTGGTTCGGCACCGTGCGCTCTGCACTGGGTGAGTGCCTCGAGTACGCGGCCACCGCGGGTGATGACATCTTCAACGATGAGCACCTTTTCGCCCGCTGCGAATTTGAAATTTCGGCGCAGTGCGAGCTGGTCATCTACTTTTTCAAGGAAGACATAGCGTAGGCCGAGCTGGCGGGCGACTTCTTGCCCGATCACCAGCCCACCCATCGCGGGACCGACCACGGTGGTAGCACCATAATCCTTGAGCATCGGCAGCATAATCTCGGCGAGGCGAGTGACTTTATCCATGTATTGGCAGACTTGGGCGCACTGAAAGAAATGAGCGCTATGTAGGCCCGAGCGGAGCAGGAAATGCCCCTCGAGAAGCGCGCCGCTGTCTTTAAAAATCTGGATAACTTCGTCGTTTTGAAAACTCATATTGGGTAGTCTGAGAGTAAATGCGGGAGTGACAAGCCCTCTATCCACTAAATGGGATTGTGCTTGCCCCAGTAAGCTGGAAACTTGTCATTAGAATTATGCTCAGCCTGCTGCACCGCCATATATTAAAAGAAATCCTCGTCGCAACTGGGCTGGCGATGGGGCTTTTTATATTTGTCCTGCTCGTAGGTAATGCGCTGCGAGATGTGGCCGAGCTGGTCGTGGCGGGTAAGCTCGACTTTTGGGTCTTTATTAAAGTGCTGGGTCTGTTCATTCCCTATGTGGCTTCGTTTGCCTTACCGTTTGGAATGCTGACGGGTATTTTGATCGCGCTCGGGCGACTCTCATCGCAGCGCGAAATCACTGCGATGAAATCAGCGGGCTTGAGCCTTTATCAAATTGCTACACCAGTCTTCTTGATCGCCTTTGTTGGCATGGCTGCAGCGGTCTTGATTAACTTGCACTACGCGCCTCAGTCTCGGGTAGAACGTAATGCTCTCATGGCCGAAGCGCTTGCGGATAATCCAGTCGGGTTTATGGAAGAGCGCCGCTTTATTTATGAGTTTCCAGGCTATGTGATTTACATGGGCGGGCGAGAGGGCTCGGTCATGAGAGACTTTTGGATTTGGGAGCTGGACGAGAAAAGACGAGCCAAACTCTTCCTCCGTGCTGCCGAGGGGATCCTCGATTATGACAAGGCCAATAAAGACCTAATCCTCACGCTCAAAGACGGCACGGCTGAGCAGCGAGACTCGGAGAACCCTGAAGCTTTCAGCGACAATATGCCAGACTCGTTGTTCTTCGGAGAGTTACCGCTTGCATTACCGCTTGACCAGCTTTTCGGCGATGGTGATCAAAAGCGTAAATTGCGCACAAAGGAGATGACCTTTTCCCAGTTGATGGATCGGCGAGAGGGCGAGTTGGATAAAGAAGCCGCTGTGGGCGGGCCCATGAGTGAAGCTCGGCTTAAGGTGCAGGTACATATTCAGAAGAATTTCGCCTTGGCCTTTTCCGTCTTTTCGCTGGCCGTATTTGGCGTGCCGCTTGCCATCCAAGTCGGGCGCAAGGAGACTTATGCCAACCTCGGGATCGCGCTGATTATTGCGATGACTTATTATTTCCTCATCATTATGGTTAGTTGGTTAGAGAATGTCCCCGCTCTCAGGCCCGATCTGTTGATGTGGTTACCGAATTTGATTTTTCAAGGAATCGGCTTCTGGTTGATCTATCGTGCGAGTCGTCACTAACTATGGAGTGAAAGTGATTCCAGATCGAACCATGTTTAGGGCTCACTCATGTGCGTCCGCCGTTGTATTGTGAAAATCGTTGAAATCCAGAACCCGCCGAGCGTGGAGGCATTAGTTAATCGCTTTGGGCGTCAGCGTTTTTCCTTCGTCCTTGATAGCGCACAGTCGAACGACGGATTGGGGGAGTGGAGTTTCTTTGGAGCCGAGCCGTTTCAAATTGTGACGGGGGACTTGGCGGATTTACGTCAAGCCATGCAGCCACACCAAATAGAGGCGCACCCTAAGATACCCTTCACTGGCGGCGCGGTCGGCTACTTGAGCTATGACTATGGCCGGCGCCTAGAGACCCTCCTCTCACTAGCTGAAGATGACCGCCGGATTCCTGACATGCACTTCGGTCTTTATGATGGCGTCGCTGCCCTTAACCACGAGACCGGTGCGCTCTTTTTGGCAGGGCATGACTTTAGCACCACAGCCGATGCCGTGATTCAACGATTGCGCGCAATCGTTGAGGCGCGACCTGTCACGGCAGCCACAAACGGCGGCAAGCAGGCTGCGACGGCCGTGACAAGTCGCACCACCATGACTTCGGACTTACCTGCCCGCCGTAGCGAGTGGGAATGGAACCTCTCTCGTGCTGACTTCTGCACCGCTGTCCAGCGCGTGCGCGGATACATAGCCAGCGGCGACGTCTACCAGGTCAATCTCTCACAGCGCGCCCGCTGCACTTACGACGGTGATAGTGTGGCACTCTACCAAGCATTACGCCTTGGCAACCCCGCACCCTACGGCGCTTATCTTGATCTGGGCGACTGGCAGTTGATTTCGACTTCGCCCGAACAGTTTTTGCAGAAGACCGGTCGCCAACTAGAGACGCGCCCTATTAAAGGCACGCGTCCTCGTGGCATCGATGCTGAGGCCGACCGTCAAAACGAAGCCGCGCTCCGCGTCTCCCAAAAAGACCGCGCCGAGCTCCTCATGATCGTCGATCTGGAGCGAAACGATCTCGGTCGCGTGGCAGAGTTTGGCTCCGTTCAAGTCGAAGGCCTTTATCAGCTAGAGCGCTACGCTAGGGTCATCCACCAGACAGCCCGCGTCAAAGCCAACCTTGCCGAGCGCAAAGATGTTTACGATGCCCTCGCTGCGCTCTTCCCGGGGGGCTCGATCACCGGTGCCCCAAAGATCCGCGCGATGCAGATCATCGAAGAGCTCGAGCCCACGCGTCGTGGCGCTTACTGCGGCTCCATCGGCTACATTGGCTTCGATGGTGATGCTGAGTTCAATATCGCGATTCGTAGCCTGCACCTTAAAGATGGGCAACTCGACTACCAAGTCGGTGGGGGGATCGTTTGGGATTCCGATCCCGACGATGAGTATCAAGAAACGCTGGATAAAGCCCGCGCAATCCGTGAGACTATCGATCAACTATGCCAGACATCGTCCTAGTGCCCCGCGGGGAGACCATCCCCCTTTCGTCGACCGCCTCCGGGTTTGCTCACGGCTTCGGCCTCTTTGAGACGATGCGTTATGTGGATGGGCGAATTTACTTCTGGGAAGACCATTGGGCACGCCTAGCGAAGTCGGCTAAGCACTTCGCTCTCGCCCTACCCAAAGAAGACGCCGTCCTCGATGCACTGCGCGGGTTCGTCGCTAAAACAAAACTCACTGACGGAGCGCTCAAGCTCTCTCTGCTTAAAGATACTGAAGGCAGCTGCCTCTACGTTTATTCGCGCCCGCCGATTCCCTCACCCGCTTCCAACGCTTTAATCTTCAATGCCGCCAACCCGATCTATCCACGCTCGCTACTCGCCGGCCATAAGACGCATAATTACATGGAGGTCATGCATCTGCTCAGCCATGCCCGTGCGCAAGCTTACTACGATTGCTTACGCCTCGATACCAATGGTCACCTCGCCGAGACCGCTACATCTAATCTGTTTTTCCTCAAAGACGGCCGCTTCCATACTCCCGCGCTCGATACCGGCATACTTCCCGGCGTCACTCGTGCCGTATTACTTCGCGACCGCGATTTGCAAATCGTGGAGGGGCACTTTACCCCAGAGACATTGCACGAAGCTGAAGCCGTCTTCGTGACCAATGCCACTAGCGGCCTTAAGATAATTGAGCGAATCGACGGGTTCTCCTCAGGGCAATCGACTCAGTATTCAGTAACCAGTGAGGCGCTGTCCGCCCTTCGATCTGCGCTGTTAAGCGCTCAGGATTCGTGTGCGCTGTCACTGATTTGAAAAAACCCTTTACACGGGGGTGCATTTCTGACTTTTTCCAGCTCTCAAACATTTCAACACACAATTTACACATGGGTAATCTCAAGAAAAAACGCCGCCTTAAGATGAATAACCACAAACGCCGCAAGCGTTTGAAGTCCAATCGTCATAAGAAGCGCACCTGGTAACCAGGATCGTATCAGATTTACAAACGGCTCTCCGCTTAAGGAGAGCCGTTTTTGTGTGCCCTCTAAGGAATTCTAAAAATTACCCTTTTCTCGTTTTTTTCATCTCTTTGTACGAAACTCCGTATTAGGGCGACAGAAGCATGGATGCTCCTGTCCGATGCATGTGATGCAATACCAACGCCCATGGATGCGGATGATTACTTTAGATAATGCAGTGGTTGTAATGATGTTGATATTGGTCAAAACTGCTAATATAATGTAAAAAAAAGGAAATTCCGCATGGCTAGTTGACAGAGTACTTTACAGTATACTAGGGTGTTTACTTCACCTACAATCGTGACATTAATAAATTAATACTATTATGAAAACATCAATAAAACAAAATTCCGCCTTCACTCTTATCGAGATGATCGGCGTACTCGCTATTATCGGGATTCTTGCTGCGGTTGTCGCGCCACGAGTCATCGAATCGATCCGTGATGCTAAAGTGACATCTGCAGTTGCTTCCGTCAGCGCTGCGAAAACAGCTGCGATCGGTTACTATCAACGCTACGACAATTTTCCTCTCGATGAGGACCTGGTGACTGTGCTTGACTACAAATCAGATCCCGTGAATCCGGTTGCTTACACTCCTACTGTTGGCGATCTGGACTTTGGCGATGTGCTAGTACGTCAGTCTCAATTGCTCGAGCAGGAAAAAGCACCGATTGGTCGTACTGACACCGATGCGGTTCACGCAATTGGCTGCGCTGCGGTCGGGGGCAACTTAATAGGAGGTACTACATACACTGGTACAACTGCCACATTTCGCTTCAAATCGTCCGGATCGGCTACGCGAATTGTTTATTATTTCATGCCCAACTTAACCTTACAAGAAGCCTCTGCATTGGCAGCTAAAGTTAATGGGCCATTCACTGCTGATGCGGTTTCTGACCTTAGCTTTGTCGAAGCCTCAATCGTCGGGAACGGTATTGCGACTGTCGGTGGCCTCGAAGGCGCCAATGCCTGGTTTGCCCCTGGTGCAGCCACAGGTGAGTTTAACGCTTACCTCTACGTCTCGCATCAGTAATCCTCCGCCTACGATATGAACAATTAAATTTGTGGACGCCGCGTCTCCCAACGAATCTACAACTGACCAGGCTTCTATTAATATGGAAGCCTGGCTTTTGTCAGAGCGTATACTCACCGCATCTCAAGCTGAATTGGCGCGGCGTGAGGGCGAGCGACTCGGGCTCAACTTTAGTGAAATTGTCCAGCGACTCGGCCTTGTCAGCAGTGAAGAGCTCTCCCAGTTTCGCTCGATTCGCGGCCAACTACGCACCGCGACTGATTTTATCCAAGAGGGTCAAGCGAAGGGGCAGCAGCTCAGCCTGCGCCGCCTGAGTCTCGACGACAACTTGCGCGACAAGTTGCCCGCCGATTTGTGCGAAAAATTGATTGCGATTCCACTAGCAGAGCGGGATGGATGCTTGTGGATCGCCTGCGCCAATCCGTTTGATCTGCCGACACTGAAACGCTTGGAGACAGCTGCGGGTCAGCCGATTGAAGCGCTGCCTGCGTCGGAAACTGACATTCGCTTAGCGATCAATCGCAATTACACTGCTCGCGATGAACTTTACGAAGCAGTCGGCGCCTTTATCCAAATGGATGCCAAGGCTCTGGATGAACAGAGTCAGGACGATCCGCCCATGATCCGCTTGGCGGAGCAAATACTGATGCATGCCGCTACCCGAGAAGCCAGTGACGTGCACTTGCACCCGGAAGAGCGTTTCTTTAGAATACGACTGCGCGCAGATGGGGTGCTGGAAGAGGGCCTACTACTACCCAGCGCGATTCGCAGTGCGCTGACTGCCCGATTTAAAATTTTAGCGGGTATGGACACCGCAGAGGATCGCCTCCCGCAAGATGGGCGGATTCGCTTTGCGATCGGTAGCGAAGAGATCGACGTTCGTGTGTCAAGTCTGCCGTCGAGCAATGGCGAGAGCATCGTTATGCGTCTACTTGATCAGTCACGCCTCAAGCTGGACCTCCCCATTTTGGGCTTTTCAAAGGATCAACAAACGGAATTTTCGGATATTCTAGACCAACCGCACGGTGTTTTCTTGATTACTGGGCCAACCGGCAGCGGTAAAACCACCACTTTGTATGCGCTACTCTCTATGATCGATGCCGAAGCGCGCAGCGTCTTCACGCTCGAGGATCCGATCGAGTACCGACTGCCGTTGATCCGCCAGACGCAGATTAAGGACGAAATTGGTCTCTCTTTTGCTAGCGGTCTGCGCACTTTACTGCGCCAAGATCCAGACGTGATCTTGGTGGGCGAGACTCGCGATCAAGTCACCGCGGAATTAATGATTAGAGCTGCTCTAACCGGACACCTCGTGTTTTCGACTCTGCATACCAATGATGCCATCAGTGCCGTACCCCGCCTCACCGACCTTGGCATCCCTCCTTACCTTCTTTCCAGCAGCCTGCTCGGTCTGAGCGCGCAACGGCTCGCACGCCGGCTCTGCCCAATTTGTAAAACGGAGCACACTTTGACGCCAGAAGAATGGGTCGCCCTCGGCGGGGCGCCAGTCAATGCCAGTGTAACACTTTATCAAGCAGTGGGCTGTCAAGCCTGTGGCCAAAAAGGCTATAGTGGTCGAATTAGTCTAGCTGAAATCATCCGCATCGATGCGGGCTTACAGCAGCGTATCGACGAGCACCAGCCGACCTCAAAGCTCAAGCGCTACCTTAAAGAGCAAGAAGTCATTTTAATGCGCCAAGATGGACTGATGAAAGCCCAAGCGGGTCTCACCAGTATTGAAGAAGTCGGGCGGGTCGTGCAACTCGAAGTAGGAGAACCCCTCGACGATGCCTGAATTTAACTACAAAGCGGTGACTGTAAATGGTCGCTTATTGGAAGGTCATCGCGAGGCAGAAAACGTCAAACGCCTGACGGTCTTACTCGCACAAGATGGACTGGAGCTGGTTGATTCCCGGCTTCGCGATAAAAGCGCCGCAAAGCGCCATTCGCGGCTTAAGATGAAAACTGCCGAGCTCGCCAATTTAATTTTTCAGATTGGTATTCAGTTGCGCGCTGGAGTGCCGATTGTCGAGGCGCTCAAATCTCGCGAAGGCGAAGACGCCTCGGGAGCACAGACCATTGTTCGTCAGCGCTTGAGTGAGATAGTGGAGCAGGGCACCCCACTTAGTCAGGGCTTGGAAGAGTTCCCTCGAGTCTTCCCTGGCTATATTCGTAACATTGTTCAGGTGGCTGAGCGCAGCGGGTCCTTAGATCAAAATTTCATCGAACTGCGCGATTACCTTGAGTGGATGGATCAAAACTGGAAAGCGTTTAAGCAGGCGATGCTTTATCCCGCCTTTGTACTCGGGGCGTTGACTATTTTCATCTTCATTGCCCTACGATTTGTCTTCCCGACGGTCACTGCGCTGCTTTTTGAGCTCGATATCCCATTGCCGCTGATTACCCGTATGATGATCGCCGCCAGTGATTTTGTGGTGGACTACTGGGGCATAATATTAGCCGTGCTATTTTTAACGCCTCCGAGTCTGCGGCTTTTGTTTAAAGTCTCTAAGCGGGCATCTCTGCTACGCGACCACTTTCTGCTCAAGCTTCCCTTTCTTGGCGATGTGATCCTGACCCTCGCCGTTGCACGATTCCTGCGCAGTTTGATTCTGACACAGAAAGCGGGAATTGTGATCACCGACTCGCTCGCAATGGGGCGCGAAGTGGTCGGCAATCTCGTGATTGAACGTAGTGTGACACGCATTGAGACGGCGGTCTCAAACGGCGCAACCATGAGCAGTACGATGGCCAAAGATTCGACTTTTCCAGCTCTAGTACGCACGATGGTCGGTGTCGGTGAGCGAAGTGGTTCGCTTGACACCTCCTTGCAAGCGGTGGTTGACTACTATGATGACCTGGTGCCGCGTAAGATTAAAACCTTTTTTGCCGTGCTCGAACCTGGGCTCATTGTATTAACCGTTTGCCTCGCGGGGCTAGTCGCAGCAGCAGTCTTCCTGCCGCTTGTTAACATGCTCAGCCCCGGCGCTTACTAGAAGAACCATGCATCCACAAAATAGACCGTCCAAGATGCCCCGCGCTGGCTTTACCCTACTTGAATTGATCGGGGTGATGGCGGTGATCGCGATTTTATCCGCAGCAGTGCTGCCTGGTGCGATCGATCTCATCCGCACGCAACGTGCAGTCAAAGAGGGCGCGGTATTGCCCGAAATTGCCGAGGCCCTGAAGCGTGGCATGCTACGAGAACAAATTTTCCCCGTCTACGAAAATGATTTTGAAGAATTGACCGTAGACAACGATGCCTACTGGTGGAATCTCGCTGCTCGACATGGTGGTGGCAGTGCTAATGAGGTGCTCTATCCGCTCGGCATTCGCCCTGGCCCTGAAGTTAAAGTTATTCGTAAGCTCTATTTCGCCGAAGCTAGCTGGTCCGAAAAGAGCTTTTCGGAAGTCACTTCCAACGGATTAGATTGGCTAAATAATTTCCAAGATCCAACTGAATTACGATTGTTACTCATTTCAACCACTAACCCGGACTTGCTTCTGCCAGATACCCTAAACGAGCAACGTTTCAACAGGTTCTGGGACGACTGGGCGGTTGGCAGTGACGGTGATCCCGCATTAGGCAGATGGTCTCGTTACGGCTTAAGTAGCAGCGAATGGCAAGGGCGCGCGGCCGAACTCAACGTGCAGCGCATCGATTTACGCGATTTGCTTTGCGCGGTGGTGATCGAAAACCGGCGGGCGATTGCAGAAGCGAGTGGGGCTGACCTTAGTTCGGCACTCCCTGCGGCGCTAGGCTTCTGGGATCGGGGCTCCGTGTCCGTGTCTTACACCAACCTTCAGGATGCTGAATTTATCATACAAGCACGAGACACCACTGAGGACCTGAATCAGAACAATTCTCTCGATCCCGGCGAAGACGCCAATGGTAATGGATTCCTGGATAGCGGCGAAGATCTCAATGGTAATGGCGTATTCGATCGGATCACCGAAATAGATCTCAATGATAATGGAATCCTGGACATCGCTGAAGACCTCAATGGCAATGGAGTTTGGGATAGCGACGAAGATCTCAATGGTAATAACTTCTTAGATCATCCCGCACAAATTTACACCTATGTGGAGGCAGTCATACAAACTAAAAGAGGTCGTAGGCTTGTCCAAGTCGAAGATCCTAGTGCCACAATCCCAATTACAAAACCTGCGACTGTGACTATCAGGGGGCGCCGCTCCTTCGGTTCTCCGCCGCCAGTGCCAGTGGTCACAGCTACTTTGGCTCTCACTGACCTAGCACCTGTCGCCCTAATGAATCCCAACGATGCTGGTGCTGTTGTGCCTCTATATAATTTTTCAAATGATTTTGGATTAAGCGAGAGTCGCTATTTTTTGAAAACTCAAGAATTACTTTTGGGTGAACCGTGGACCAGTGGAGTGGTCGGTATTTTCTCCATCACCGAAGCTTTTAGCACTTTACGCTTTGACGGATTGCAGTGGCACTATTAGCCCTATCTTACGATGTCACATACGACACTCATATGGGATCACCACACGGTAAGGATCTGGCGCACTTCGCGCTCGGGCGCTAGCTTGATCCAAGAAGGCGAAGCGCAGGACATCACTGCTCTGCTGGCACTTCTGGATCGCGCGGAAGAGACTTTTCAGTTCGGTCGCCTATTGGTGTATCTTGACATCCCTGCGCTCGACCACCATCTCGAGCGCGTGCCGAAAATGGCGCCGAAACTTCAGCGGCAACTTCTGGTGCAGCGTAAGCTTAAGCTCTATGGTGACGAGGAGCGTAGCTTGGCGTCGATCGAAATGGGCCTGCAGGGTGAAGCCACCCATCAATTTTATTTCATCAGTAGTCTGCCGCATGAAATCGCCTCTGCCATTAGCGGGTGGGCATTGCGCAACGCTGTGTTGCTTGACGGAGTGTATAGCTTGCCGTATGCACTCACTTGCATCGACGATACTTTGGTCGCTACTGACGCACAGGGAGTGATCCATTATCGCGGGCTTGGCGATGCCGGCTACTTAATCGCCCGTGATTCCGCCGGCAAATTACTGTTTTTCAGTCGTTTGACGGCACAGGATTTGGACACCGAACAGATGGACAATAGCGCACGACGCTTAGGATTATTTGTCGAACAAGAATTCGGGGTAAACCCCCAGTTTCAAGGGCATGACGCAACTGAGAGTTCCGACGACGCGGTCACCATATCCCTACTTAGCAAGCTCAAGCTAGGCGCATCCCTCGATTTAGTCCCACGTGGCCTGAGGACCCGACAGCGAATCGTACAATTTAGACACCGAGCCTTTGCTTGTCTCTGTGTCATTCTAATCTTAGGAGTTTATCTAACCATACCGCAGATTAATAAGAAGCAGGAGCTCGAATTAAACCTCAGCGAGCTCGATGTCTCTATTCAGCTAGAGACTTTGGAGATTAATCAAGTTCGGCGCAGCATCCTCGAAAATCGCCAGTATGAGAATGTCATCCAGTTCAGCCGCGGACGCGAAACGCTCGATGATGATGCGCCCGTGCCCGCCCCACTGTTTATTATGTTGCATGCGTTTTCTAATGCGTTGCCTGAATCTGTAGAGCTGGATACTTACAGTGGCTCGATTGATACCACCGAAGGGGTCACCGCGATTGAAATGGTGGGCCGACCACTCACCGCGGATCTTGATCTACCAGCGGAAATCAAAGTGATGTTCGGGCGTCTCAAAAAACAAGGATGGCAATTGAGCGAGCCAACAATCGCTTTTGAGCAAAGTAATAGCCGTTCACGCTTCGGTGATGCGCGTGGACGTCTGCGTAAATTTACGATCAATTTCACAGTAAAAGCATCCACGCAACCAGGAGGCATCAGCTAATCATGCGCAAACGTCTGTGCCATTTCTACAATATCTTAGCATCCTATCCGGTGATTGTGCTACTGCTAGCTGGTTTAGTTGGCCTCTTATATCTTGCGCGCCTGTGTTACCCCCTCGAGATGCAGCGACAAGCAAAGTATTTGCAGAGAATGGAAATCAAACAAGAGCTTCAAACCTTACAGCAAGAGCTGACAGGTATTGAACAAAGCGATCTTCGCATGCGTTACATGCTGTTTAACGAAGAATTCCTAAAAACAGCTGATGCACAGTCTGAAGCATTAAAAAGCCAATTTACACAAGCATTTGAAGTCCATGGCTGGATCTTGCAGACAGCAGAGGTGACCGAGCTCGAAGTTCCGACCGAGCAGGGTAGGGCGTCGGATTCAAATCAAGCACGAATTCATGGAATCATGCTTGATTTGAGTGCCAGTGCTACGAATTTGCCACAAGACGATGGGGAGCCATTTCTGCCTTTATATTCGCTGACTCAATGCATGAATTATCTATGGAGCCGGCCGCCGCTCAAAGAGTATCAGCAAATTCAACTCGTTCGGACTCATGACGGCTACGCATTAAAGACCCAACTATTTTTGCCTCTCAAGGATAGCGATCATGGCGACTCCAATGAACTCAGCCTGGATCCTCTGTAATGCGTAAGTATCTAAATAACCCCCGTATTATTGTACCGCTCGCACTCTTAGTTATGCTGTGGGTTTGTCACAGCTATGGCTTGCTTGACCAACTACTGCCCGATTTTTCAAATCAGCCTCAATCCCTTGCCGCGACTCAAGTAGTTATCGAAAAAGAGGTGATTGTATTCACTCCCAGTGGCCGAGTCATGCAGGGCTTAGTCCGTGACCAGTGGTTGCTGCGCAATTGGAGAAAGTCCAGCGCGATCAAAAATGAACCATTTGTTGCGAACTTTAGTTTTGCGAAGAACGAATTACCAGAAGGGGTCACTACACCTGAAGTGGTCGAGGAAGTGGTGGTCATAGATCCCGGTACTCTTGATCAATATATTGTTGAACACCTAGGCTTGGATGAGATGGGCTTTTTTGTACGGTTCGGTTCTATCAATAAACGCGAGGGAGATTTACTCATGACTAAGAGTGGTATGGAATTGGTGCTTGGTTCGATTGCCTTAGCTGAAGAACGGCGAACCGAGGCAGAACATGCCGCAACCATCGCAACACATCTCAGCGGGATGCAATTGCAGGCCGTGATGAAAAATACGCCAACAGAAGTAATCCCGACAATAACCTCTGTGCTTGCTGAAAACTTTGACCAAATTGGTCTCGAAACAGCCCTAATAACGTCCACAGTTGCGAAGGCCACCGCTGCAGCAGTTGATTTTGAGGCACTCTCAGATACTGAGCTTGACAAGCTTACGGGCACTTTCAGGGAAGGTGATACCGTAGACGTAGATTCGGTCAATAATTTCGACTATAGGCGAAGCACTGCCTCTGCGATCATTTCCGGCGGTCAACTGGAGCGCCGGATTTATCGACTTGGCGATTTTGTTCAAAAAAATCCAGCTTTAGGCCTGGCTGAAGTTCATGGCGACTATGTGCAACTAGTCGATCGCTACGGGCAATTCTATCGGCTGAGTCTAAAAGACTAAACGCACCTTAAATTAGGGCTTGGTGCAAGATTGCCTGAAATTTCCTGAGAACTGATCGCTTGACAGAAGCATGGGAATTAGGCTTTTTCCCAATTCTTGTTTTTGCATTTTGTACTATGCAATTTTATAGTTCGTGCGTTTACAGTTATTACTATTTATACGGAACACGAATCCATCCAAAAGACACTCAATTTTAAGCCAGAGTAGCTCAGTGGTAGAGCAGAGGACTCATAAGCCTTTGGTCGGCAGTTCAAATCTGCCCTTTGGCACCATTTATAGAGACGCCTTCGATTAAATCGGAGGCGTCTTTTTTGTGCACAAAAAATCCCGCAGCGTGAAATGCGGGATTTTTTAAATGAAATTTGATTCGGTTTACCCGTCGATTTGTTCTTCGAGGAATTTGATCAGCTCGTCTTCGGTTACGCGACGTTGTTCACAAGTGTCGCGGTCGCGGAGGGTGACGGTGCCATCTTTTTCGATGGTGTCGAAGTCGATGGTGATGCCGAAGGGTGTGCCGATTTCGTCTTGGCGACGGTATCGGCGACCGATTGCGCCAGAGGCGTCGTAGAAGACGTTCCAGCGTCGCTGCAATTTCTTGTGAAGTCTCTTGGCGACCTCGACTAGTTCGGGCTTGTTCTTTAAAAGTGGGAAGATGGCGGCCTTGACCGGAGCTATCTTGGGACTGAATTTGAGTAATATGCGCTTTTCGACTTTGCCCTTGTCATTAGGAACTTCGTCTTCGGTGTAAGCAGCGCTGAGCACGGCAAGTAGCGTGCGGTCGACACCGAGCGATGGTTCGATAACGTGAGGCACATACTTCTCTTTGACGGTTTCGTCGAAGATGGTCATGGACTTACCAGAATGCTCTTGGTGCTGCTTGAGATCGTAGTCGGATCGACAGGCGACACCCCATAGCTCCTGCTCGCCGTGAGGGAATTGGAACATGAGGTCAGTGGTGGCTTGCGAGTAGAAGGCCAGCTTGTCCTCTGGATGGATGTCTTCGCTGATGCCTTCGCGGGGCAGACCGATGGAAACGAGCCAGTCGGTGCAAGTGTCGATCCACTCGCGGTGGAGGGTCTTCCAGTCAGCGCTTGGCGAAATAAAGTATTCGATCTCCATTTGCTCAAACTCACGCGAGCGGAAAATGAAATTGCGTGGCGTGATCTCGTTGCGAAAAGCCTTGCCGATTTGCGCAATGCCGAAGGGGATTTTCACGCGGCCAGTATCAACGATATTTTTGTAATTAGCAAAAATGCCTTGTGCAGTCTCGGGACGCAAGTAGGCGGTTGCGGCGTCGTCGGCGAGAGGGCCCACCTTGGTTTCAAACATTAGTTTGAACTCGCGTGGTTCGGTTAGGCTACCGGGTTTGCCAGTCGCGGGCGAAGGGATCAATTCGTATTGTTCGGGCTTGGCTTCGGTATACTCTTTTAGCTCGATTGTATCAAGTTCACCTTGCTTAGCCATTTTACGCTTCATTTCAGCAGCAGCTTTTTCGGCCACTTCTTGCTGGTCGATACACTCGACGACGGAGACGTAGCCAATGGTTTCGCCATTTACACTAACGGGGGCGAAGAAAAGTTGATCGGCACGGTAGCGAAGCTTGGACTCTTTGCAATCGACCATAGGGTCGGAGAAACCATCCACGTGACCAGATGCTTTCCAGATCTTTGGGTGCATGATGATGGTGGAATCGAGGCCCTCTATGTCGTCGCGGCACTGCACGAAGTCGCGCCACCAAGCTTGCTTAATATTGTTACGCAGCTCGACTCCGAGGGGGCCGTAGTCATAGAAGCCGTTATAGCCGCCGTAGATTTCGGAGGATTGGAAAATAAAACCGCGGCGTTTACACAAACCGACGATGTCTTCCATTAAAGTATCACTGGGTGCTGGAGCTATCATAAGGCGCAAAAAGATGAAGTTTACTAGTATGGGGTCAATGTTTGATTGGGTTTGACTTACTTATGCAGGAGGGGCTCAAGCGCATGGAAAAGTATTTTCACCCCTCGACTAGCCATTAAAATCGCTGTGACTGCGGTAGCTGCCAACTTCGTCAGCCAAACGTCATTGCCATTTGGTTTGAAGCCTGCAACTTATAAATTAAATGTCTGAGAATTCGCAAGTTCCCGAGCAACTCAAATGGCACCAGCGAGCCTTACTCGCGGGACTTGCTTTGTTTCTGCGGCTTTGGGGACGTACGCTCCGATACCATTGGGATACTGATGCGCAGAGTATGATGGATGGCAAGACGCCGCCAGCGGTTGTTATCTTTTGGCACAATCGCCTTCTTGCGGGCACTATTTTTTACCTACGCTATTTCCGGAAGCGACGTTTAGCGACTTTGATTAGCGCAAGCAAAGATGGTGCTTGGCTAGCTGGCTTTGTTGAAAAGTTGGGTGTTCGGCCAGTGCGAGGTTCTCGCTTCAATCGAGGGGCACAAGCTTTGCGCGATATGATCGCCGCGAGTAGCGAAGGTTTCGATGTCGGCGTGAGTCCTGACGGCTCGCGAGGTCCGCTGTATGACATGAAGCCTGGCGCCTTGAAGGTCGCTCTCAAAACAGGTGCGCCAATCATCTTGCTCTCACTCAATCACACCGGCGCTTGGCGACTTAAGACTTGGGATCGTTTTTATATACCTTATCCATTTTCTAAAATTGAAGCGCGTATGGATGTGGTCGCCCTAGATGAAGTCTCAGGTTTAGAGGTCGAAGAGGCGACCGCTGTTTTAAAGGCGCGCATGGATGCGATCACAGTCGATTTATTTTGATGGATTTAGCACGCAACCTGCTTATCTAGTGTGCCCTCTTTTCAAGACCATTTTTTTAAAACGTATGAGCACCACACCGATGAATCCAAAAGTTCTTATTATCGACGACGATGATGATTTGCGCTACTCATTGAAACGTGTCCTATCTGGGCGCCAGTATGAAGTGATCGAAGCGGGCAGCGGGGAGGATGGTCTTGTCCAGGCTGAGAAACACAGCCCACATGTGATCCTCCTCGATAACCGGATGGGCGGCATGAGCGGTATGGAAGCTTTACAGCATTTGCGCGGGATTAATCCGAATGTAATGATCATATTGATGACGGCCTACGGTACAACGCAGACCACGATCGAGGCGATGAAGTTTGGGGCCTTTGATTACATCATGAAGCCTTTTGACCTGAAAAAAATCTTAACTCTAACCGAGTCAGCCATCGCTGCCTCTAAGGACCTAGATGAAGCAGGCAAAGAAGAAGCAGCACCCAGCGTTTCGAAGGAAGATATCGACGGGGGCATTATTGGTAGTTCCTCCGCTATGCAGGAAGTTTTTAAGATGATCGGACAAGTCGCAGCCAGCGATGTCACTGTCATGATCACAGGAGAGAGTGGTACGGGTAAGGAATTGATTGCACGTGCTATTTTCCAAAATAGCCTGCGGGCTCAAAACCCCTACATCGCAGTCAACTGCGCGGCAATTCCCGAGAACCTCATAGAGAGTGAACTCTTCGGACACGAGAAAGGCTCCTTCACGGGAGCGACCAATCAACGCATCGGCAAGTTTGAGCTTTGTGATGGTGGTACTATCTTTCTAGATGAGATCGGCGACATGGCGCTGACCACGCAGACCAAGATTCTCCGGGCTTTACAGGAGGGGGAGATACAGCGCGTTGGTAGCAGCGACACGACCAAAGTGAATGTGCGCATGCTCGCCGCCACGAATAAACCGCTCGAAGAAATGGTCAAAGAAAAGGCCTTTCGCGAAGACCTCTACTATCGCCTCAACGTCGTTCGCGTCCAGTTACCACCTCTGCGTGAACGCAAAGAGGACGTGCCGCAGCTCATCGACTTCGTACTCAAGCGTCTCGCGCGCGACAGCAAGATCGGCAGAAAAACTATCTCGCCCGAAGCACTTACATTGCTAAATCAACACCGCTGGCCTGGTAACGTACGAGAACTCGAGAATCTCATTTACCGCAGCGCTGTGCTTGCGCAGGGCGAAATGATTCTGATCAAAGACCTGCCGCAAGAAGTCGTGCAAGCGATCGACGGAGGACCGTCTGCCGATACCGCAGATA
>Ga0302126_10000973_pt1 | contig 17718 bp, 13 predicted proteins | sample CB4_20m_MG_FD_203108 | JGI IMG/M metagenome (GOLD analysis project Ga0302126, IMG submission 203108) | Marine microbial communities from Western Arctic Ocean, Canada - CB4_20m | ecosystem: Environmental > Aquatic > Marine > Oceanic | place: Canada: Western Arctic Ocean | collected 2017-09-24 | reverse complement strand
TGATGACATCGTTCTCGTTCGCTTTATGGTCGCACAAAGTCCGAGAGAGTTTATTAGTGCACAGAGCGCTTTCGAGTGTGCGAGTAAGAAGTGACGACGACGACGACGCAGGCGGATTTTAATTCTTTATTAAGCAAAAACGGGCGTTAAATGAGATTATTATTTCTTTCCCTAATAATAAAGATACGCGCTTCTGTGAACCGTTTTCAAGCATAAGCGAATCTGATTAATTGCATTAATTGAGCGAACAAAACGATGAAACTGCAAGCGTTCAGAGCTCGCGCATTAAATTTTCTGCTCGAGCGAGAACGAGTCAGATTAGTATCGTCCTACTCTTCGGAATCATCGGCAACATCATCGGCAACGGCAACATCATCACGATCTTCGCAAAAACATAGATTACTATCGTCCTACTCTTCGGAATCATCGGCAACATCATCGGCAACATCATCGCAGTCTTCGCAAAAACAGACGATTGCACAGTTCCATGACGAGGACAAATCGTTTCACTTCGATCAATCGATCGATACGCTCTCGATGACGAAAGAGCTGTTAAAGAATGGGTTCACGCAGGAACAATCGGAAGGGGCGGTGAAGATGTTAGTCAGTGCGTTAAATCGATCCGTGACGCACGCAGAATTAGCCGTCGAAGCACAGAGGAATAGACATAAATTTGAGAGATATACGCTAATAACGGATGCGAAGATCGAACGAGCGAACGCGAAGTCGGAGACGGTTGGGAAGGATTTACAGCAAGAGGCGGAGAAGATCAGGAGCGAGTTGAGATATAATATCGAGAAGATCAATCAATCGAGTCGGCTAGATTTGAATTTAGAAAAGGGGCGCATAACGGATCAACTGACGTTAATCGATAACAAGTTACTCGGCACGGAGTTACGATTGGACCGAGAGATTCAAAGTATTCGGACGAGTTTAGAGGCGAAGGTGAATGATATAATTAGATACGGATTAGGTACGATGGTTTCGATTGGAGCGCTCGGATTGGGTTTTCTTCGGTTTCTTACATAAAAATATGAACGTATACAGGCAGTATTTAAATAAAAACTAATTATTATTTTACCAAAACGTTCGCGTCGATGCTTTCATGAGGCGTTTTTTACGACCAAGTTCGTGTAAAACGGCTTCCATGGCATCCATTGCGTCGAGTTTTTTTGGATTCGCGCCCCAGGCGATGCTTCGCCAAACTTTCTCTATTGCCTTTTGTTTATTCTTAATATCGTTCTTTGATATTAGTTTCAAAATATCGATAGTTTTCTCCGCGTCGGCTTCGGCAATTTTTACGCTAAGCTTTGTCCAATCTAACGCGTTCTCATACGGTAACTCGATTTCGTCCGCGATTATGACCGGAATACATCCTACCATCATCGCCTGGTACGCCCTTAAAGTCCAAGGCGACCAGCCTCGCGGACATAAGCAAAACGTCGATCGACGAAGTTCTTTGCGATAACAGTCTCGGTCGCACGATGAAAGCTCTTCCGTAAATATGACATCTTTATGCTTTTTAAAAGCCTCCTCCATCTTTGGACGAATGCCTCTCGAATATGCTAAAATTCCAGCTTTGTTCAAAATCGTTCCTCGAAAAAAAGCGAAAATATCCTTCTTCAAACTACTTTGTTTGCGTAACTTTCCCTCAATGAACTCACTGTCTGGTTCTAATCCAGGAATGACGATATCTTTCCACGTGTTGAACTGTTCGCCGAAACTTCTATCTCCTTCCGGAGTGAGGAAAATAGATTTCTTAATCAACTTCTTCCAATCTCTAAAAATATGCGGACCTCGAGCGCCCGGGAACGACCACACGTGGTCTCTACCATCCGTTCTATTCCAATACGGATATTCGTTTTGAATAGTCGCTAAAGCTTCGCGGTACCATAAATTTGTTACTTTCATAGCGTTGTTCGTTCCAGAATTTTGCGTTTCGCGGAATAAGTAACACTCGCCATATATCGGAACGAAGAAGAACTCCGCTTCTTCTGCATTTTTAGTCAAAACTGCGTGTTCTAAAAGATTCTCGTGAAACCGGATTTCTGTACCGTATTGATCCGTTCGACACCTCGGTTGGTCTCTGGCTAAATTTGCGTTATATTCAGGTTTCAAATCGTACACGAATATCTTAAAGTCATGTTTTCCATTCTTTGGCACGAGGTCGTCCAAGAACGGATCATCCGCGGCTTTTCTCTCCTTCGTCTTCGCTTTTGAACTACTGCTATCGTCGTTGTTCTCGTTCCCATTCTCTCCTATCGACGAAGCCGGTGCTAATAGTTTTCTTCTTCTACTGCTATCATTTCTATCTACATCATCTTCATTTCCATCTCCATCGTCATCATCGTCGTCTTCACACACCGGTTTCGGAGGACACTTTCTCTTCGGCGGACACGCGACACCGGCTTCTCGCTCCGCCTCTACCCTCGCCGCCTCCACGCTCACGCGATAAAAATCCTCCACGTGCCCCTCAATCTCCCGAACAGCTCCTTCAGCCATGATCGCCCCGACCCTCTCTCGCGCGGCTTCTCGTTCATAGGAAACCCATTTCTCGTAATCGTATCCATTTTCCTTCACGCAGTTCATAGCGAGCGCGACGAAGATCAAAACGCTCAAGACTAACGAAAACTTCACGTCTCTCTGCTCTGACTTTGTCATCGGATCTCGCGTGCCGAACATGATCGATATATTCCGCTTCGCTCTGTTCACGATTGCCTTTTTACTCCCAAACCGTTTCATCAGCGCACTTCCTTTTTCCTTTTCTTCCAGTTGCGCGTGCGCATCCCTACCACGAAGTACTCTGTTTCCATCATAATTTAGAATCGTATCCTTCGCCTGAAGCTCTTCTTCGAGCATGTGCGAAGGATTCATGTTTCGATTTTCATCGTTATCCAAGTTCGCAATCACAGAAGAAGCAGAGCAAGTTCTCTCTTAATCTCGCTCTTAATCTCGCTCGAGAGAGAGTTTTATTTTTGTCGCAAGCGCGTTTTCAATAAAGAACGGCGAAGAAGAAAGAGTTTCCAAAATCAATCCCGTTTTCCAATTCGTATTCGGAAAAGAAGTTAAAATAATTTTTACTAACAAGCATAAGTACGGCAGAAAAAAGGAACACTGAGATAAAATGCAGGACGAACAACGACAACAAATAGACCCAAAGATGCAACAGTTCTTAGAAGAGGAAAAGCGCAAGGCCGTGTTCAACGAAGTCGTCGCGAAATTAGCCGACGTCTGTTTCGAGAAGTGCGTGCAATCGCCTTCGCAAAAGTTAAGTTCGTACGAAGCGACTTGTTTGAGTTCTTGCGCTTTGAGGTATTTAGAGAGCGGGCAAGTCATATTAGCGAAGATGCAAGGGCAGTAGAGAGAGAGAGAGAGCGGTAGCGAGTGTTTGAGAGCGCATAGTCTATTCGTAGCGTTTTATTGGTCAATCGAGTTAAGAGCGCGTGTAGTGTATTATATCTCTAGCGCTCGTTGATGTGTTCTTCCAAAACGAGTTTGGTGTATAGGCGCGAGCGAAGCTAGGTCTGTATCGTCTCTCTGCCATTCTCAAAGCCAGTTCGTCCCACGTGCTCTTTCCCCGCCAGCGCCTGCGAAGGCTCTCTTTGCAGCAAGCTTCGCTTAAAGCTCGGTCTCTCTGTTTCTCTCTCTCTCTTAATAGTCGTCGATTTCGTTTCCCTCGAGCGAATCTTCTTCATCGAAACGCTCGAAATCTTCCTCTTCTTCTAAGTTCATATCAACGTCGTTATCGTCGTCGTCGCTCATTTGATCATCGTTTTTGTTTAACGATTTGTTATTTATTTGATTGTTTTTATCGCCATTCGCTTCGGCCGATTTGTTATTGTTCGATTTCAATCCACCGGATTTTCCACCTCCTTGGAGATCTAAGTCGTCCTGTTTTTCGGCGTCTTCATCTTCGTCTTCGCTTGAATCGTCCAACGTCGATTTTCCGCTCTTTTTTCGTATAAGGGCACGTTTTCTTCTTCGTTTGCGTTTCTTCTCCTCGGCGTCTCGAGCCGCTTTCGAGAGCTTTGTTAAATCTTTCCCGGCGCTTTTCATTTTACCGGACACGGTTGGCACTTTATCGTCATCGTCGTCGCTCGACGTTCGCGCTAAATCATCATCCTCAAACTCGAACTCATCTCCACTAAACTCATCATCTTCGCTACTTTCATCCTCATCTTCTCCTTCGTTCTCTTCGGCTTCGAGCTCTTCGAGTTTGTTCAATCTCTCGAACTCGTGTTTCTCTTCCTCGGCGTCGTTTTTCTTCATACCGGCTTCTTCGTCTTTCTTAGTACTATTCGTTCCTTTCCTTTTCGTCGACGCCGCTTTCTTCGTCAGTGTCGAATTATTCACACTCTTCTTATCGCTCTCTTTCCTACTCTTCATCATCATCTGCTGCTGCTGTTTCTCTTCCTCGATCATCGCCCTCGTCTTCAAATCTTTCGGTCTTAAATGAGCGAACTCTTCCATGATCTCGTCCGGGAAAACCTGAAACATCCAGTCCTCGACTGTATCCTCGAGCGTAAAATTATCAGCTTTCATCTTCGTCTTCTCTTCGTCTTCTTTTAGTTCCTTCCACGTCTTCGTCCATTGCTCGTCTTTTTCCATGCTCTCGTCCTTCTTTGGAATAAAGTACGCGGATTGACGGAAGAAGGTCCTGAACTCGTTTGCTAAAGCGGCTAACTCGAGTTCTTCTTCGGTGAACTGCTTGCGCTTGATTTTACTGTAATCGAGCTCGGGGTATAAAGGGTTATCTATTGTTGCTGGTTTGTTCTTTTGTTGATTTAATAGCATCGCTTTCAGTTTTTGGTCCTCGTCTTCTTCTTCGTCTTCGTCGTCGAAGTCGTCGTTTTCTTCTTCTTCTTCGTCGTCGTCTTCATCGACGGCGACTCCGTCTTCTTTTTTTATTTTATTCATTTTTGATTTCGTTGAGATGATGGAGAAAATGTGGCGTTTTTCGTTGATGTTGTTAACGAGTGAGTTCTCGTTTTCTCGTCGTCCAGTCGTCGGCCGCTAGAGCTGATGCGTGGTGTGGATGTATATTTGCTTTTTCTATTTCATTTTCTCTCTCTCTATGCTATGCCATGCTGTGATGTACTGAGTGTGTATCTATTATTCCGGGATTTCAGTGCACGCGCGAGCGTGTTTTTCAATCCTCAATACGAGCACGGCTTTGCTACCGGACTTTGTTAAACCGTGCGCGTCGAGATAGGTTTTCAATTTATCGACAGTGAATAGGGAGAGAGAACCTTCGAGCGCTTTTGTGGCAAACTCTTTGAAATCTTCGTGGATTTCCACAGCCGCCGATGGCTTTTCAGCCTCCTTGCGCTTTCTACCGGTTATTTTGTGATCGTAATCATCTCCGTATTCGACTCTTCGAACGCCATATACGGATTCGCTGAAATTTTCAATGTAATCAATGACGCCGAGCGGTTTCCATAATTGCTCAATTGGTGGCGCCGTATCGTCTTCTGCTTTTTCTGCAACTAACTTGTTCAAAGCTATCGCTTCGAGAGCTTTGTAATGCGCCTGTAAATCCGGGTTTGCGATATTGTTCGGATGAAATTCTGTGAAGCACATTGCTTCGACGAGTTTTTCGGCGGCTTTAATTTGCGTCTCGGTCGCTGACGCTTGTTTCGCGGGCAACAGTTTTTGAGGTTCGCGTATATCGTCGCGGTACGGTAATTTGACTAGATGAAAACCCGCTGGAACACCTAAATGTTCGTTGTTCTCTGCCTGGGGAACTAAAGCGACGTATTTCACTTGCGATTTCGCGTTGTATACATCCGCGCATAGCATTGAAACGTTTCGTTCGGCACATGCAGTCAGAAGAGCCGAGAAGGCTTCTTTACCACCAAAGACGCCTTCATCTGGTCGAATAAATTTCCCTTGACCTATGCAATGTTCGGTCACTTCCTTCGTATCGACAAATCCTAAGCAATGTAAACCTAATTTGCACGAATTCGCGGTGTAATTCTTGCTCGCCGCATAAGTAGCCTGATTCTCCGTTTTCTTGACGATTATTTCAAGTTGTTCGGGACCAATATTCGCGCAAAGATATTTCGGAACTATCACCTCGGCTGTATCTTTGTCTGCATAAACAGTCTCTGTGCGCAAATCTTGATGGTCTTCGCCGTCGATGTATTTCGGTGCCGGTTTCTTTGCCTTTGCAATCAAGCTCATAACCGTGAATGGTAGTGCAAAATTGCCGTCGTTGAACCAAACTTTGATCTTTCTGGCGCGCCTTCTCGTTATTTTTCTTCTCGCGACAACTTCCAAATTTTCAACGCGCGATTTGTTCGAAATCACAACCTCTAAAGCCTCTTCTTCGTCGGATTCAATGCTAACATTACCTCGTTGATGTTCGTTATTTAAGAATTCCTTTCTCAAAATGCGCTTGCGTTTTTTTTCGTTCTCTTCCTCTTCTCTGAGCATGTTCTTAATATCCTCATCGGCGGCAGTGATCGATGCTAAAACAACTTTTCTTCGTCTTTGTAGTTCATCGTTTTCGCGCTTTTTCCTAACCTGTCGAAACTTTTTCAAAATATCTCTCCATATCGACCCTTTCGTGATGTCAAATTTCCTGAAAACCCACTCAGTTTTGTTGGCGCCTTCATCGTCTTCGAAGAGAATTTCTTCGCCTCTGTCGTCCGATTTCGGACCAGGAAACAACTCGAGTTTAATACCGGCGTTTGCCATTTCCTCGCATCTATTCATCGTCACCTCTTTCCACTTCTTCTTCTCCTTCTCCGAAAACCCGTCGCTTTTACCGCCCACACCACCAACGACTACATCGTCATTCGTAAACACGAAAACACTTCTCGACATCTTACTATTCCTTTGCATCGATTGCTGCGCGGCCCATAATCCTTTCGTTAACGAGTTCTCCGCCCCTAATTCGCCAGTACCTACCATAGCCTCAAACAGCTGTTTCCCGAAATCGCCTGAATCAACGATCTCTGAAATCTTTTGTATCCCTTTCGCATCGATGACTGCTAATTCTTGCATGACGTAAACTTTATCGACGTCCAGTTCTTGCCTCTCGTTTTTCTTTCTCGTGTTGTATAGGACGATACCAATCTCATCATCTGGCGATTGAATCACTCGTTGCCGCATGACGTTCCTCGCTGCGGATAACGCGATTGAGAGATACGAACGTTCGTTATCGTCGAAGTTTTTTGACGTTTTCTGCATCATTTCAGGCGAGCAATCGATCAAGAACACTATCGACTCACGCGTCTGTGCCAAGTTCTTCTCGCGTTGATTATCTAAATTAGCGTCTACGTCCGCGTATTCTGCATCTGAATCGTCATCGTCGGAATTATTATCATCTGAATCGTTAGACCGATTCGCTGAATTCGATGCCCTCGCTTCGTACGGTGCCATTTTCTTATTTCTTATTACTATATGCGTCAAAAGTGGTCGTTGTTATTGTCTGGTCATTTATATTATTAAGCGACTCGTTTTCCCAAAGTTTGCTGGAAACTTTCGCTTTCCCTCTCAATTTGTACTTTGTATATGTATTGATTTTTTAATGCTTCAAGCGTTCAAAAGATCGACGATGCGATGAAAGAGCACGTCGATCTCGACGTGAATCAAGTATTGCGATTCATATTACGCGACGTTCTATCGCAACGGCGTTAACGTTTTATGTACGTTTTGAGATACGCATCACGCGAACGGAGACCTAAAAGAATAATGTGAACACATCTCCCCGCTCTGCGTTATTCAGCACGAGCTCGTACACATATATATACATATCAAAGTTCTTCTCTGTTTGATAGACGTAGTATTACTGTATATACGTGACATTCTCTCGCAACGGCTTTAACGTTTATGTACGTTTGGCATCACGCAAACAACCGATGATGACGACGAAAACAGACATCACCTAATTGACCTAAATCCTAAAATAATGTGAACACATCTCCCCAAAATCACTCTGCAAATATTCAGCATAAACTCGTTACATATATTAATTGACGTAGTATTACTGTATATATGTTCGCATCGTCACAACCGTCGTTGCAACACACTGGATCGCATCTCTCTCGTAATAAATCTCGCTCGGTGCTATCGATAACTAAAGTTAATAAACCACGCATTGTACTTAAAATGGCTCAAGCGACGACGACAACATCATCAACAACACCATCGGCGGATACAAATAAATATTTCTTGTTAACTTTAGAGTACGTCGAAAACATGCTCGAAAAAAGAACACCGTATCGTGAGCGGCACATAAACGGGGCGCAGAAAGCGTTCGATGATGGTTATTGTACTATGGCCGGTGCGTTGACTGATCCAGTAGATACAGGCGTGTTCGTGTTTAAGAACGTCGATTATGCGTTTGTAGAGAACTTCGTGAAGAACGACGCGTATTTTAAGGGCGGTTTAGTGCCGAAGTATACGATTAGACCGTGGATGGTTGTCGTTGGGAATTAGTTAGAGTAATTTATGTACATATATACATATATCTATGTATTAACATGCGCCTATTTTGTTCTTATTAGTATGCGTGTTACGATTATGCGAGTGAGACGTTGTCGTCCTCGACGTTATGTTTGATAGAGTCTCTCGTAACGAAGCGTTTTCCATCAAAGCGCGCTCGCACGATTGAATGGCAATCTCTTTACTCTTCTCGGCCATTTCGAGCTTTTGTTCGCTCTGTTTCATTGCACGTTCGAGAAATTCGAGTCTTTGGACTTTTCGCTCCGCTCGTAGGCGCTTCTTTTCTTCGGTTTCGGCTTTTTGTTCGGCAATTTTTGCGGGTTGTTCGAGCGCGTCCGCTTTCGCTTGCGCTCGTTTCGCTTCGGTTTCGGCGTGGTATACGCGTCGCTCTAATTCGGCGACTTTTGCAGATAGCTCGATAGTTTTCTCTTCCGCGGACTCTTTTAAGGCGCGATAATATTTTTCAATCTTCTCGAGGTGCTCGGCGCTCTCTGTTTCCATTATCTTCAGCTGCAATTCTTTGTTCTTTTGCAAACTCTCGACCGTTTCCGCGAGCGTTCGTTCGGCTTTTTCGAAATGAGCCCGTTCGCGTCTCGCCGCGACTTCTCGTTCAGCTTCTCTTTTCTCCTCAAATTCGATCCTTAACTTCCCGATTTCCTTCATCCTCTCAATCTCACTTTTCCTTAAACTCTCTTGGCACTTCACCTCTCTCTCCGTAATCTTCCTCTCGTCCTCTCTCGCTTTCGCTTTCATTTCTTCGACTCTGTTCTCGAACTCTTCGTTGGCAGTCCTGACCATTTCCGCGCTCTTCGCTTTCGCTGCTTCAATCCTCCTCTCGTTCTCGCACTGTTCGTGCTTAATCTGTTGCATCTTCGCCCTTATGCGAACATCGCAGTCATCCTCGCTCGCTTCCCTCAAGCGTTCGCTCTCTCTCGCCCTGCTCTCCGCATCTTTGATCCGCCTTTTTGATATTTCCCAAAACGCGTTTATTTTATCTCTTTCGAGTTGTGCGTGGTTCCTATACGCGCACTCTTTCGCGAGCTCGAATTCTAGCCTCGAGATCTTCTGCTTCAGTTCCTCTTGATTCGATGTCGATTCGTTCGCAGCCGCGAGCGATCTTTGCCCAGAACCAGCTCGTTCGTTAGTTTTCACCTTTTTCTTATTCTTCTTCTGGGCACTTTTTAAACCGTCGGTCGTATTTTCGCCCTTTTCTGAAGCCGTTGACCCGTTCTTTTCCGCCGATGCGCTCGGCATCGTATTAATGAGTACGCACTAATACACTTATATATGTATGTATGTATGTATGTATGTATGTATATTTATTTATGTGTTAATTAATTGATTGATTGATTGATTGATTGATTAATAAGGACTGAGAGAGAGTTAGAGAGCTTCTAATTTTGTGCCGCTGAATGGGGAATAAGAAATGCGATGATGGGTGCATGTTTGAAAAAATAGAGACTATTTTTAGAAAAGTACAGAAAAAATTTAAGCGGTTGTTGGGCTAACGACGTCGAGGAGCTCGACTTCGACGATGATATCGGCCCCGGGAGGGATTTCACCTTCGCCTTGATCGGCGTACCCTAAATCACTCGGGGTTTTGATAATCCTTCGACCGCCGACTTTCATACCGTCTAAAGCTCCTGGGACGAAGATTATTGGCGGAACGGCTGGGCCGGTTTCGCCGTTGAATAAACCGCCACCGCCTTCGGCGTTCGCGTTCGCGGTCGTTTTCTTGGGAACAATGACAGTCGCTTCTCTTATTAAAGTATATTTTTCAATCGCTGCGTTTGCGACTCTCGAACCGCCTTTTTTAATAGTCACGTCGACGGATGTTTCAACCGGTCCTAGTAACAACGCGCCAATTTCTTGAATAGGTAAGTTTGCGAGATCTTTTTGTCCATCGATTTCTAAGATGACATCGTTCGCTTGAAACCCAGCTTTCGCAGCCGGTCCGTCTGGCGACACTTTAACGACGTATAACTCTCCGAGCTCTGGGTCGATCCTCACCTCGGCGCCGATGCCGTTGACCGTTTTCCTCTTCAAAGGCTTCAAATATTCTGTAGGCAACTTCCCAAACGAAAACTGCAACGGCTCTGAAACAGTTCGATTTCCACCAAGTGTTCGCGCCGTTCTCGTACTCACTACGGTCAATCCTCTCAACTTCACATCAAAATGTATAGTCGCCAAAGCTCCGTCGACTAATACTTTCCCATCTCCGACTTTCTGGTCCCCGAACTCAACGCCAGCGTGCTCTCGCCCTCTAAACTCAAACGGCTCCGAACTTTGAATGTTCAAATCATTTATATTCGTTCGTTTCGGTTTCAGTTCTTTCTGGAACCCGATCGCTTCTGCGTTTCCTGGATTCATAATCTCTCGCGCGTTTTCCCCGACGAACAGCGCGGATATCAAAGCAGCAGTCGTAGTCGAAGCTGCAAAATCTCGCCTGCTCATGATAACATTTTTCGATACATTATTTACATCATAATCGACATCGTCATAAAAAATATCGTTCGATACACTTTCACACGCACTCATTCTTTCTCTCGAACTTTCTTTTCTTTCGTTATTAATGTCATCATCGTAATCGTAATCGTTCGCTTTCCCTTTTTGCGTCACCTCTTTTCCAATAAAATTTCTGGTCCCATTTGTCGATAGAGAGCGACGATGATGATTAAGGTTTCGAGGGCGATGGGATACTAACGATGATGATAAATGTGATGAAATTTGAGTGCTTTGCGTGGTTAATAGTGTTGTCGTTGTCGTTGTTGTCGTGAAGTTATACATGTTTAATTAATTCTATCTGCGCGCGTTGTTTTATGGAGAACCACATTTTTTATTGTTGCTGATGGTGTTGATGATGGTGAAGAACTGAATTTTAGTCAGAAGTCGTCGATACCGCCGAAACGTTTGAAGGCGACGACTGCTGAAGCGAATACTAAGTTCGCACATACGCCGTATAAAATCGCGCTCGCTTTACCGAACGGTTGCTCGAGCGTTTTATCTTCCAAGTTCAAACGCTGTTTTCGATCTTGTCCTCGTTTATATTGTATGGAAGAAAACACCGGGCAAAGTCCGTAGTACGCTAAAACGATACCGGATAGAAAACCGCCAGCGTGGTCGAAGTTATTCACGACGTGCGTTAAGCCGTCCGATGCTGGTTTCGAACCAATATAGCAGAGAAACGTCGATGAAGCTCCAATTCTCAACAAACGAGTCGTGAACCCTCTGCGATTCCAATCGCTTTCGAGATTTAAAGCGGTATAGGTTAAAATTGCTCCGTATAGCGCGAAGAGAGCGCCGGAACTTCCAGCGATTACTTTTGATGCGTCGTCTAAAAAAATCGTTGATATTGCGCCAGAAGTACCGCCTAGAAAGTAAATCGCCAAGAATGACGTGGTCCCAATTAGCGTTTCAATCTCTCTCCCGATTAACCACAAAGATACGTTTGTAACTAACACGTGCTCGAGACCGAAATCGGCTAAAGAACTCGATGGTAACCTCCACCATTCGTTCAAGTCCTTCACTGAATCCGCAAACATTGCAAAATTATCAAAGAAATACCCCCCAGAGCGATTCGCCCCGGTCTTTACCGCAACGAAATCACAGGCGAACAATAGTAAGTGCAAAATCGCCAAACGCTTCGCCGCCGTCGGTTCCTCAGTAGGTACGTTATACACCGTCGATAATGGGGAGAAAAATGGAGACCAGAATTTCGTCACCCCTTTCGCTTCTGGATTTCTCTCGCTCTCGTCAGAGGCATTGACTGCGATCGTTTTCTGTTCGTTCGTTTTCGTTTCATCTATACTTTTACTACTATTTTTCCCTTTCTTCTTCTTATTCTCGTTTTTTATTGATGGAATCAACTTCTCTAAACCGGCTAACGAATCCTCGGCCGAAGAATTCGAAGAAGACGCGAACTCACTCGTACTCCTTCGCAGTTCTGCATCATCCTCATCGTCGCCACGTGCAACGCACCTGAAATCGTTCCCCCTTCTTCTTCTCTTTTGTTTTTGCCGTCGTAGTTCTTGGGAAATCCCAACTACTTTCTTAGTTGTGGTCACAGCGCTTGATTGAAACAACGAGCACTTCGTAGTACTCATTATTATACTATATATCTATCTATATATATATGTACGGTACCAGGTATATCAAAACCTTTTATTTATTTATTGTCTGCGCGTGCGTGCGTGTGTGTATGTTTACTACTTTGAAGATTTCCACAACACTTTATTATTATTCTCTTTATTGTCTTTCTCTTCAAAGATTTTCTTTCCATCAAGAGAAAAAAAAGAGTATAATAGTAAACACGATGACGAGTGTTAACGATGCGTTGATAGAGCAAAAGCGATCGAGGCAAGAAGAAGAACTGGAAGAGAGTAAGAAGAAGACTAAGAATTCATCGGACGTTAAAGATGATGACGACGATGACGATGATCGTCTTATGAATATTGAGCAGGCGGCGGGGAAAAATGAAGATGAAGATGAAACCTTAACGACTACTGCTACTGCTACGATTACTACAACGAATAATGATGATGACGATGATACGAATAGAGACGACGATGACCTTGAAGCAGTGAAATCTGGTGGGACGGCAATAATCCGTGGCTTACCTACGTCCTGGGACGATAAAGTGTTCAAACAAAAACTGAAAGATTTAGGTGTTAAAGGTGCGACTTCGACGAAGAAGAGAAGAGGATGGTCGCACGCGTTCGTGACGTTTAATTACTTAAAAGAACGCAACGAGTGTTTAGAGCTTTTGCAAAAAGATTGCGATGCAGTGAATTCTGATTCGAGGGTCAAGAGAGATTGTAAGTATGCGAAGAAAGTGACCATGGGCGAAGCCGTCGCTAGAGGAGGAGGAGGAAACGCAACTACTATCAGTAATACTCAACAAACGAAGAAGGTTATAACGGAAGCGAAAGATGCCGTGTGTCCTTATGCGGACGTGCCTTATGCAGAGCAGTTGAAGAAGAAACGTGAAAAAGTGAGGACGGCGTTAGTGAGCGTAACAAGTTTAGTGCAAACCGCAAACGCAAAGTTTAGTAGGGGTTTAGGAGGAGGAGGAACGAACAGAGAAAATAATGATTCATTAAATCCAAAGTGGCTGAAAGAGGCTACGAACGACAGCAAAACAACAAAACAATGCTGCGATTTGGTCGGTATCGTCCGTTCTCCAGTGACTGAGGGATACCGAAACAAGTCCGAGTTTACGATTGGAAACGACAACGCTGGTAATCCAACGATTGGGTTCAACGTTGGCTTGTTTAGGGAAGGAAGCATCGCCGTTGGTGAACCAATCGGGTGTAAAAATATTTCCAAAGTTGCATTATGCTTACAATCTGCAGCGCAGAAGTATCTCAGGGATGTCAAAGGAACTGAAGAGGAATTGCCAGTGTGGGATAAACGAAGCGGGAGCGGGTTTTGGAGGTTATTAATAGTTAGAGAGGGTGGGTGCGCGCCTGCGCAAAAGATCATCGATGGTAGTAATGATGGAATATCTTGGGAGAAATGGCTACGCGGCGGAAACGAAATCAATGAAATTGATGAAGACAGCTTATCGTTAGAAGCGCCAGTACCTCGCGAAAACGATTCTGAAATCATGGTTGTCGTTCAAATAAATCCTGGAAAAGAATTCGATTCTAATAAAATTGAAAAAGCGCTGGAACGTATGCGAGACGTCATGGAGAATGCGGCGAGATCATTTCAACCGCATCCATTTTCGCTCACTGTTTCTTTACGTCAGCATAATGAAAAAGTCTCGAATATGGCAGACGACGATGCGTACACTTCCGCTCTTGTCAATGTAAATAATAATAAAGATAATAATATGGTTATTTGTGAACAAATGTGTGGATTGAAATTCTCGTTATCTCATTCGGCGTTTTTCCAAGTGAATACTGCCGCTGCAGAGCTTCTTTATGCGCTCGCCGGAGAGTGGGCTTCACCTAGCGGAAAGTCTTTGTTGTTAGACGTCTGTTGTGGTACCGGCACGATTGGATTAACGCTCGCATCTTCAGTTGGTAAGGTTGTTGGATTAGATATCGTCGAAGACGCGATTAGAGACGCGGAGGAAAATTCAAAGTTGAACAATCGCCCAAATTGTGAATGGATTGCAGGTAAAGCCGAAGATACTTTAGATAAAGTTTTGCAAAAATATGGAAAGTTTGTGAGACGACGAGTGAATAATAATAATAACGATGCTGTAGCCGAAGAAGAAAAAAGTGGCGGTGGCGAAGAAGAAAAAGAAGAAGAAGGAGAACCGGGAAAACAACTGCCACTTGAAGAAGAATTCTTATACGACGATGTCGTGGCAATAGTCGATCCTCCGCGTTGCGGTTTGCACAAGAACGTCCTCAAAGCGCTGAGAGGCGAACCGCGACTTCGTAAAATTGTATACGTTTCGTGTAATCCCGAATCTATGGCGCAGAATTGCGTCGAACTTTGTGCGAAAAAGCATAAACAATTTGGCGCTCCATTTACACCAAGAAAAGCCATGGCTGTAGATTTATTTCCGCACACCGCGCATTGCGAAGCCGTTTTAGTTTTAGAACGTTAATTACAAGAAAATTATTATTATTAGTGAACATTACTTATTTATTGTACCTGGTACCGGGTACTGTACCATACAACTATACTATACATCTACTATATATATTACACGCGCATACTGGTCCAAACTACGCTAACATGAGCTACTCTATTTATTTACGCGTTCAAAGAATCGATCGATGACGACGTCTGGAACTCTTCTCTCGCCCTTCACCTTCGGCGGTCTCTTCAATATGTTACGTTCTCTCAAAAACTTCCCGCCTTCGACTAAAGACCGCTCCGAAATCGTATACCATCCATCGCCGCGCTCGAACAATCGACAAATAATCTGATTCGCCCCATCCCTCTTCACTCTACCGGACATCATATACTCCTTCCTCCCCCCCTTCGTCTTACATTTCTTCTCGGTTCCATCTAACAAAGTCTCGGTCACGTTCTCCCTCGTGAACTGCGTGCGATCGACGACTCTCAGTCGTCGCCCATCGTCCTCGCACGAAATCTTAATCGTCGTCGTGATCCTATCAACGAACGAACACACGAATCCTGGCGCCCCTAACGCCTCTAGCAACGGGCACAACGAATCCGTCTTCGGTTGTTCCAAATGCACTTGCTTCCATTCTCCAACGACTGCGGTATCACATAATCGCCCATTCATGACTTCACTGAATCGTTTGATTTGTTTCGCGGCATCGTTCGTTCTCTCTTGCGCTATCTTCGTGAATTCGGATACGGACGGTAAATTCGATGACATGTATATATTACTATATTACTATATATATATGTATATTGTATATATAGTAACGAGCTCCTGACAAGCGTTCTGAAGGAAACTATACAACGCAGTAGAAGAAAGAACAATCAACGCGTTACGATAAACGCTACTCACTGGAAGCGCGAGCTTATGTACTCTATTCTATCCTCTAAAGCGTTCTTATGCGAACAATAAATTGCACGACCGCGCGAAGAAAAAACAACGCAGACGTTCAACTCTTTTCATCTCTTTTCCAAATTGCAAATCCATAAATTTCGTATCGATTTTCGTTGGATTTCAATCTGCATGTCAATAAAGTAAACATAAACATAATAAACATAATAAACATAATAATAATAATAATAATAATGGCGACTCGAAAGCTGTTCCACGCGACGAAGTTATATCTCACCACTGACGATAGCGCGAATACTCATGCTCATGATCGTAACGATACTCAGAAAAACGCGAGAATAGACTTGCGAGATATGTTTACAGTAAATGCGCAGAAGAAGGAGAAGAAGGAGAAGAAGATTGCGCAGGTGAACAAGACGTTCATGAATAATACGATCATGAACACGGTGCAGTCGAACCTGTATCACGATACGAATCGAATGTATCGAGCGAAGAAGAGGATAGACGAGCTCGATTTCGAGCACTTCGTCAGTAGTGAGAAGACACCGGTGACGTTAGGGAAGCGGAAAAAGAGCGAACGCGAAAGTAGTGGTTCGAGCAAAGACGCGGACGCAGACGACGATACTACTAATAACGATACGAATAGTTCGATGATTAAAAACTTAATTCTCTTATCAAAGACGAAGCGTGGGCGCGGTTTAACGGGGATGAGATGCGACGACGTCGTGACGACGCCGAAGACGTCCGAGATCATGAAACGAGCGTTGGAATCGCTCGATCGGAAAGCGAAACGGAATAAGAAGAAGAAACGGAGGAATGCGGCGGACGCGGATGGAGATGACAAAAAGAAGAAGAAGAAGAAGGGTAAGAGAAAGAGTAAAGTAAAGAAAAAGAAGAGTAGTAGCAATAGCGGTAGCGGTAGCGATAGCGGCAGCGGTAGCAGTAGCATCAGTAGCAGTAACGAGTAAGTAAATAACCATCAGCACAAAAGCAGGATAAGACTTCAAAAGAAAGAAATGACTTCGTTATGCGCTCTGTGTTCACCTAATAAACTCTCAGAGCGTAAAACCGCATTAAGAAAACGAAAATTAACGAATACTTCTGCGCTTATTCGTAATCGTACGATTGGAGATAGGGCGAACGATTGCGTATCCTCGCTTCATGGAACAGAGTCGTCGCGCCATGATCGATTGGAAAATCAAAGAAGAACCTGCGCAAGTTCATCCGCCGCTGAAACGACGCAGACGCAGACGACTGAATCGATTAACTTCTTCTTCTCGAGCGAGAAAACGGGACAGAACTATCAAATTTGGCGCGAGATTGGATATCCAACCATTAAGAAGGTCTGGCGAGCGATTGCGGTGCTAGGTGTTCCAGCTTTATTGAGTGTTCTGTGCGAGCCTCTGGTTGGGTTCACGGAGTCGTTATTGGTCGCGAGAGTTGGCGCGATATTCTTAGCGGCGATAGCGCCTGCGTCGGTAATGTTTTGGTTAATCGAAGAGGTTTGTTTCGCGTTGAGTACTGGGGTTACGACCGCGGTGTCCAGCGCGTCCGCTTTTAAGAAGGTTTCGAATACTAATAACGCGGTGGACGAAGTCACCGAGGAAACGAGGGAAATCATTCAGGCTTCTGTAATAGCTGGCTTCGCTCTGGGATGCATATTTGCGTTGACGATGCAAGTTTGTTTTATGCCAGTTATGAAGCTTCTAGGCGTTTCTGGCGAAGCGTTGAGGTTAGGTAGGATTTATACTGCAATTAGATGTCTAGGACTACCATTTTTTGCCGTCGGCGTCACCTTTGAAGGGGCGTTCTTTGGTGAACACGAT
>Ga0302126_10000972_pt1 | contig 17735 bp, 11 predicted proteins | sample CB4_20m_MG_FD_203108 | JGI IMG/M metagenome (GOLD analysis project Ga0302126, IMG submission 203108) | Marine microbial communities from Western Arctic Ocean, Canada - CB4_20m | ecosystem: Environmental > Aquatic > Marine > Oceanic | place: Canada: Western Arctic Ocean | collected 2017-09-24 | reverse complement strand
ATCTCCACCCATCTTTCTGTTGCCATTTATCAATTAATTCGTTCGGATTCGCCGCGATCGGTAAGAGCCCGTCGTAGAACGCCGGTTTAGGTCCGCCTTTCAATACCATCAAGCTCGATATTAACATTTCCGCAAATCCGAAAATTGTACCTCCGCCGTGCGCCTCTTTGAACGCCTCGCCAGTTCGCCACGCATCAAAATCCTCTTTCTTCGACCAAATCGTCAACGAAACGTAATCGTGCTCTTCTTCCTCCTCTCTCGCTAGCTCCCGACTCGTCCTTCGCATTAAAGTGAAAAATCGAAATCCATCCAGTTTCGATAGTCTCGATTTTCGCTCGGCCCAACGCTTTTCGAACTTTGCCCCTTTCCCTTTTTGTATCTTAAACCTGTTCGAGGCGACGTAGCGCTCACTTTTCAAGGACTCTTCGTTCAAAAGCACGGTCCCGACCTCTTTCATCATATCAGCGCTCATCATCCTAATCCTAATATTACTCTTTTTCTCGTTCTTATGCGTCCGATTCCTCCTTAATCCGCTCATCAGTCGTTCCTGATGTTTCATTGGAGCACATCTCCCTACTAACGAACAAGAAGAAGAAGAAGAAAATGAAGTAAAACTATTCATCGTTACTTTTTGCGATTCTTTTTTTCGTGTTAAGCGTTTACTGAAACCGACTCTTTTGTTTCAAGTTTTAGGAAAGTGTTCTAGTCAATACTCGTTTTTTGCTCGTCGTCTTCGATTGGAAGAGAGTTTGTGACGGTGCCCTTTGATTATTTGTGCCAATGTAATGTCCATCGTCCGTACTAAAACTGTACATCAAACAGTACATACGCAACGCGCGAAGAATGAAAACTGGACAAAAAAAAGCGATCGACGAAATGAATGCGATGATGCAGCCGTAAAAACTAAGTGATGATGATATTATTTGCTACATACTCGCGTCTATGCGCGTTTTACGCGCGCACGACGATTCTTCGATTTCAACAAAGGCTATACAGTTCTATACGTTCCTCTCCCCACCACGCTTTACACAGACGACAAATGACAATATATATATATTAAAAAATTAAGCACTTGCAACTTTCTTCTTCGCTTCGGTGCCTTCGCGGAATCCATTCTTGAATCGTCGCGGTAAAGTTTTAATGTAACGCATTCTGCCGGTACCAGTCGTAGATCTTCCTTGCGCTTTTTCGCCCCAGTTATATGAACGAGTCTTCGCGGCTGGGTAGCCGCACGAAGAGCACGTTGACTTTTGGATGTGATACGATCTACGCCCACACCTGTTCATGTTGGATGTATGCATGTGTTCAACAGTAATGAGAAGAAAGAGAACGATCGATGCCGCGGTTAGTAAATACTATCGGACGTAATCAGGAGAGAATCTGTTCAAAACTTTTGTTCTCGAGACAAAGCAGCAGGGCGAACAAACAAAAGCGAAGAAAACTTTGGAATTCGCTCCGGATCCAATAGCGCTTGCTTATTAATCGAATACGCGCGAACGAAGAGAAAACGACGTCATAAACAAATGCATAAATACTTCACGCGTGTGACTACGATCTCGCTCGTTCGCTTTTTCAATCGCGCGTATCCATTTCGTCGGCCATAGAAATCAAAAATCAAAGCCCTCAAACGTCAAACTACGAAAGCAATCGCTCTCTCTCTTCACCGCGCACTGATTCTTATAATCTCGTTCGATCGATCCGCGCGCGTTTGCGATATTCTAATCGCTCGCTAAAAACGATGCGTACCTTCTACACAAAGTGTGCGACTTGTTTTTTCGTTTACCGAACGACCCGGTTCCTTTTCCCTTTTTACCCATTTCTTATCGTCTATCGCGAGGTGGTTTTTTGTGCCGTCGGTGCAGATGCGCTCGTTTTTCCTGTTTTGGAAATCCTTTGTATTTCTGGCTCTTTTGCAACAATAATAAGCGAGACAAAAGACGGAATATCTTTGACCAAGAATACGCGTTGCGCGGTTTCAGTGCGAACAGAACACAGTAAAAGGAACGAGTACATAAAAGCACCGTTAGTTTTCTTCGCTCGATCGAAACATTTTTTTTATTTAAGCTCTCCTGTTTAGTAGCGTACGATTAGCGAGAGCTAAATCACAGATCTGCGTTTTCCTGTTTTTCCAACAACATCACGTGTTTTGGAAGTTCGTTGTGTTTCTACTCGCTACTAATCTATGTACGGCTCGATTTGATCAAAGACGAGCAGATCAAAACAACGAACAAGAAACGAAGGTGAAGAGAGAGTACTGCACAGTCCTCTCGAGGATTAGATATTTTGTTCGTGATCAACACGGGACGTTCTGCATCACGTACAGAGCAAGCGCGTGCATTCAAGCAGTAGAGTGATCAGAAAAAAGAACGAACGAAGATGAAGAGAATAGTCGCCGTCGAAGGCGGAGGGACGACCTTCGTCGTCGCTTTAGCGGAAAACACTCACACGAACGTGATCGAAAGATACGATATCGAGACCACGTGTGCTCAGGAGACCTTACAGAAAGTGAAGCAGCGCTTATCCGAGTTATATCCATTCGATTGCTTAGGGATCGCGACGTTCGGACCGTTAGAATTGAACGAAAAAAAGGATCGATACGGGTATATCACGACGACGCCGAAAATGAAATGGAGGGATACGGACGTAGTCGGGAGTTTGATGCGTGGGACTGCGTGGGAACGAGTTCCGTTCGGTTTTGATACAGACGTGAACGCGCCGGCGATGGCAGAGTTTGCGTATCACAATAGTAACGAAGTAATCGAAGAAGAAAAAGAAAAAGGAGATAAGAATGAGAATAGTAGTAATAATAGGATAGAATCGTTAGCGTATATCACCGTCGGCACTGGAATAGGCGTTGGACTAGTCGTTAATAATAAATGCGTACACGGATTATTACATCCAGAAGCTGGGCATATACATTTGACACCGGATAAATGGCAATACAATTTTGATGACAATTTTGATGATGATGACAATTTTGATGATGTTGATGATAGTCGTGATACGATTACGTGCGATCACTTTAAGGGCACTTGCCCGTTCCATGGCTCATGCGTCGAAGGCATGGCGAGTTCAATAGCTTTAGCGAAACGAGCGCATTGCACGATTGAAGAATTGAAGAATCTTAAAGACGACGATATAATCTGGGATAAATGCGCGCATCATTTAGGCGGTTTATGCGCAAATTTACTCTTAATCGCGAGTCCAGAGAAGATTGTTTTAAGCGGAGGAGTCATGCGACGAACCGTGTTGTTCCCGAAAATTCGCGAGAAAGTTTACGAGCTCCTTCACGGCTACATAGGCGTCGTCACTAAAGAATCGCTGGAGAAATTAATCGTTCCATCGCGTTGGGGCGATACTGCTGGGATTATTGGTAGTTTATACTTGGCCGAAACCGCTTTTCTTGTAAGAAATAACGATAAATCGTGCCACGGTCCTTAACAAAGCGATGACGGTTTCTCGTCGTCGTCAGTAGAAGATGGTAATTCATAAATACTGTACGTGGCTTTCTCTGCTGCTGCTGCTGCCGTCAAAAAACCGTTGTCCTGATGCAAAAAATCTACAATTCATATCATAAATAATAATAACAAAGATAACAATAATAACAAAATATAATAGCGCTTTCGAACAAACCTGGGCAGGAGTCTTTTTTCGTACGCAGTTGCATCAGTAATTACTAATTTAAATGAACTCATCATCGTCAGCCTTTTCAGTACGAACACGAATTGGACGAATTGGACTTACGAGGAACAACAGAGCAACATCGAATAAGGCAATAACAACCGAGGCGAGAAAAACAACGACTGATGAGCAGTCGAAGAAGAAGAAGAAGAGATTAACTAAAGCGATGGCTTCCTCTTCTGCTGCTGCGAGCGAATTAAAGCCAGCGATAATCATAGGCGGAGGCAGAGTTGGTAAAGCGTTGTTCGATATGGGCGAAAACAAAGGCGACGTCGTCCTGAGACGAGAAGACGAGTTCCCAAAAATACCGAAGGAAGGACCGATATTCGTTTGTACCAGGAACGCAGAGCTCGAGAAAGTGATCGAGAAGACGCCAGGGCATAGACGAAAAGATCTAGTCTTCTTACAGAACGGAATGCTGGAAACTTACTTGGACTCGAAAGGGTTAGCGAAGAACACGCAGTGTTTAATCTATTTCGCTTGCGCAAAGTTAGGCGAGAAGCCGATTGATGGGATAACGACGGTGAACCCAGAAGGATTAACTGCGACGACTGGCGTATGGGCGGAAGAAGTCGCAAAAAGATTCCATAACGGAAATTTGACTTGTCACGTAAAAGATTACGATAGCTACAGAGCGTCGATGTTCGAGAAATTAATATGGATATCGTCCTTCATGTTAGTCGGAGCGCAACATCCAGGCGCGACCGTCGGCGACGTCGCTAAAGCGCACAAGAACGAAGTCGAGGCGTTGATCGTAGAGTTAGTCAAAGGCGTTTCTAACGTATTGAACGTTACCTTCGAAGCTGGGACTTTAGAGCGTTTATTGGCGTACGCGGACTCCGTCGCGCACTTCCCGACCGCCGTGAAAGAGTTCGAGTGGAGAAACGGATTCTTTTATTCCCTATCGTTAAAAGAAACTCAAGGCTCAAATGAAGATCCTTTCCCGATACATACGCAGTTGTTGAAAAACATTAACCTCGTTTAATAGCGTAATTCATATATTCTCGCGTGTACGCGTGTTTGTAAACCCTAAAACTGCCCTTTTCCTTTCCCTCCTTTTATGGTCAAAACTCGAAGTTACACTTTTGGATGGATTCATAAATCATGGTCGATAGTGCAACGAATACGAGTCCTAGCACTGCTACTACTGCCTCAGCTGCTTACACTGTCTCGATCGATATCATCAAGGTTTGTTTTATTCGCGCGCTCTCTGTTTCTTTAGTAAACACGCGCGATATGATCATCATTATTGGTTTTTAGTAAAAATCAGATCAAAATCATATCACGTTTTCTTTCTCTTTCTTCCAATTCTTATTCTTCTCACTCATAAGAAGTAAACGACACTGTTTTATTAGAGAGAAAATTTTAGTATGCTGACATATTTTCTCACACGTGCGATGAAATAATCAATCGAAAGGTCTTGAAAGTGGCCCACCGCGAACAAGGATTGAGGCATGGGGACTACGGAAGATATCGTCACTATTGCACCAGGCGCTTAAGGCGCTTGTTCAAGAAATCGGTACATTTTTGCCATAAGGACGCGCAAAAGAAACATAAGTTTCAGAGGAAAGAGATCGATAGAACGTTAATGGAAGACCCATCGAGGGAGATTCTGATTCCGTTGGTACAGTCAGAACGGTGCTGGGCGTTAGCGAACGAGTTGAAGGATGATCAAGCGATGAAAGGCGCGATGAACGCCGCAAAGAGAGCGCACGCGAAGAAGAGGATGAAGAAAGCGTGCGAACACGCTAAAGAGTTTAAAGATTTGTGCGCATACTTTGGAGATGCAAAATTAAGATTAGAAAGCGAAGCGTATTGTGCGTTTATGAACGCAGTCGCGGATATGAACGATTTCTCGTCATCTCTTACAGAAGCGAAAAAAAGTGCGAAGAAGGAAAACGCGACGAAAGAGTTCACAAAGGTTAAGAAGATTTACGAATGTTTGAGTAAAGTTGGACCGACAGAACATAAAATGAGTTGCGAAGAACGTGCGAGAGAAATGAATCCTTTGATTTTAACCAGCTCGAGAGAAATAAAAGATGAAAGTTCGTTCAAGAAAGAACTACAAGAAATCGAAAAAGAAATTGAAAATTCGGCAAACATGAAAGAAGCGATTGAACGTTTGAAATTAAACGACCCTCTTTTGACTGGGGAAGATGCCATATTGGCCACGCACATACAGTGGAGAAATACGCAATTTAGAATATTCGGTGAGTTCGGTATGCGATCGTTCGGTTCTGTACAGAAAATACTGAATCGTCTGAAAAACGAAGCCAGCTCTCTCTCTGTGGATAAAACTTTGACGTTGTATAAGAAGCTTTTCGCTCACATCGAAGAAACGAAGAAGCATCTGAGCAAAGCCTGCCGTGACGCAGAAAGCATGATGCTTGGTTCTGAATACAACGAAGATGAGTTAGCCCAACTTCGCTTAACGACGCAAGCTTTAGACGTGTTAGTATTGGAAAAGGAAATTTCTAGAGATGCATTTTTAGCCGAGAGATTAGAAGGAAAGCTCTATGGCAAGACTCCAAAACACAAATCAGATCGAAATTTGAAGTTTGAGCACTTGGTGAGAGTATACGACGCTTTAATTGCTAGTAATTACATCTTAACCGACGCCGCGATGGAAATCATTCGCGGTGCAGATGCAGATGCCATCATCGAAAGCCTCGAGGCCGATATCTTTGAAGACATCGAAAAGCAGAAGAAGTCTAGAGATGAAGCATTTCAAAGAGCTTTGACGGAACCGAACGATCCAATCGCATCAAAAGTGAAAGCGCTTAAAGTTTCGGATGATAACATCAACAACAACAACAAGAAACGCGAATCAGTGCCGAGAGTTGTTATGGAAGGGAAGAATATCGCCGAATTCGTTTACAACAGAGCCGAAGCTTCCGTGCAGTTTGAGCAAGCGAGAGCGGAACACGCAAAGAAAACGGGAGTCCCAACGCCTGTGTTATCTTCTTCGCTTCCTTCGCCGAGGGCAGCAAAAGCAAACAAGCCGACAGGAACAAAAAAAAGCAAAGATTCAGATTCAGATTCGGAAGGATTTCATTCCGCAGATGACGACGATGACGATAATGAATCAGATGACGACAATTCAGAATTTTCAGGAAGTTCAGATTACGAAAGCGATGATGATGATTATGAAGACGCAGGTCCCGGTTACCTTTCTTCGGCCGCGGGTGCTTTGGGTAGAATGTTCTCGCGAGGTTAAACTGATAATAAATAAACAATTATAATTCATTTATATTATACAGGTACAAGTACGGTACCAGTAGTACTTATAATACTTACTATATATATTGATATGTTTCTCAACCAACCAAGGCTATGTGTTATTCTTTTTTTATTTTACAGTGTCACAGCGAACGATACGTATGGATGACAATCTTCCGAACCTCTTTCGCCGCCGAGGCCGCCGCCGCCGCCAACGTCTCCACCTTCGGCTATCGACGAAGACGACCAATGAGAACTTGAACCGTTACCAAAGGTTACATCCAATGCTGCTCTCAATTTTTTTTCCTGTCGCTCCTTCGGTCGAACCACAACCGCCTGAAACGCCGGGGGCAATCCGTACCTCAGAATACTCTCCACGAATAAGCGAACGACGACGATATGAATCCAGGACGAAAAAACTTCTCCATAAGAAGTTTGGCACCACTCGTATAACTCGTTCCTTCGTCTCGTAACTTCGTCTTCTAAACTTTGTTTCTCTTCCTTCTTCTCTTGAATCTTCTCTTTATCAAAGTCGTATTCTCTGACTTGATATTGTCCACTTTTTTCTCTCACGGCGCTCTTGAACGAATCCACGGTTCGTCTGAACAAGGTCACGGTAAATAAAGCGTAATCACTTTCTTCCTTTAATAATTTGGAACTTCTTGGCACGACGAATTGTGCTAACGTTTCGTACGACTCTAACCAATCTTGTTGCGAAAACTTTGGCACCGTCACTAACAACGTCGTTAAATTTTCTGTTTCGATCATATGTTCCTCTTTAACTACGTCTCCCAAATCTCTCGTCGCTAACGATCCTTGCATTTTCCTCGTAATCGTCGATAAACTGTTCTTCGCCATGACAAATTCACTTAATTTCACTTTCAATTCATCGTCTATTTTAGAAACGTGTTCCGTGATCTTCTCTACGGTTTCTCTTAACTGTCTCTTTGCCGGGTTCTTCGCTTCGTCCCATTTGAAATCTTTTAAATAATCATGCGCCGATATGCCGTCCACGTTTAAAATTACTTCTGCCTCAAATCCTCCTCCTCCTCGCCTAGTCTGCTGCTGCTGCGTTCTTTGCAGTTCTTTCTCTTTATTGATTTGTTCCCCAATTTCGCTGATTTGTCTCTTAATCTTTATCTGCGTCTGTTCCACCGTCTGTACGATCTTCTGTACGTCGTCCGATAGCGACAGTAAGGAGTCTAAAGTGCCTATTTTCATGTCCTGCGGGATCTGTATTTTACTTATCATGGACGATAATGAATTCGGATTATTACTACTACTACTTTCATCGTTCGCGTGAGTAGTCGTCGTCGTCGTCGTATTTAACGCGCAGCACTGTTGCAATAGTTCAAAAGCTCTCTGCTTCCTCTCCTCTAACGAAGAAGAAGAAGAAGAATGAGAAGAAGAAGATCGATCGATCGAGAGAGATGTTTCCGATTGCGATGATTGCGTCCGCGCAGCTTTCAATGGAAGCGAAAGTAACCAATACTGGTTATTACTGTTCGTACCGTTCTTATTATTGTTAGACGACATTTTGGATATATATGTTATATATATACTACTAATGCTCTCTTAACAACGCACACGGCTCTCTCTAGATCTTCTCTATAGATCTTCTTATTCGTATCGTTATTCTATGATGTTTTACGGATATGTTAGTATTATTACTATTATTATTATTACTATTATTATTATTATTATTACTATTATTTATTACGATTTGACTCTGCAAGAGGACTTTAACGATTAAGGTCTGAGCGTTAGACGTCGTACCGAACGCTTCTTTAACCGCGTTCTGTGAACTTTATTAGCACAGATTACTACTAAAGCGTTCGTTTATGCCTTGAAGGTGTTACGATTCGGTCTCGCTTAATTGTGACTTATTTAACGAGCGAGGTTTCTCTTTGGTGAAAGGTTCTGTTTCTCTGTGGAGGGCAAAAATGGTGAAATTGCTTTTTTAGACCAATTTAGGGTTTCAGCAAAAAAATGATATTCTCTGTGGAGGGCAAAAATGGTGAAATTGCTTTTTTAGACTAATTTAGGGTTTCAGTGAAAAAATGAGAGTTTACCATCACACACAACATCATTAAAATAGTGGTATACATAGATTTGTCTGCATATATAACAGTACTCTGTTTAATACTCTCCTACTCACGGTCATTCCGTGCGCGTCGATGAACGCACGCACGCACGCATGCATGAATAATCTTTCGTGAATTGCCCATCTCGCGAGAGTAAATAATTACCCATCTTTCAAATCAAATCAATCCGCTCTCTGTCATCTGTATCGGAATCGAATCCGTTTTTATATCAAAATGTTTACGAAGATAAGGACGTTCATAGTTCGCTCGCCAACTTCGACGCAGAAGTTCTACAACGAAACCGACTCCGTGTTACGCTCTCTATCGATCGCACGAGACGAAGAAGAAGCAGGAGCGACAGCGGCTGTCAATGATTGTGATCATGATACAGCCAACGCTGCGTTGTTCAGTTATGAATTTCCTGCGACTGGGGACAAGTTCTACGCGGACTCGAACGCGATACAACAACTGCAACTGCGACTACTGCAACAACGCGAACGGTTGAATGATACTAATAACGACAATAACGATAATAATAGAACGATGCAATCGCTTGTTGTTAAACCTTTACAAGGCACTGTTAAGTACAAACAATGCGGTACGACGTACGAGTTCTATACGAACAACAGTAACACTTACGGAAAATTGACTTTGTTCAGTACGACGAACGATGCGAATAATAGTAATAATAAAACAGTAGAGGCGACTTACGTTGGGAACTTTAACGATCGAGGAGAGTTCTCTGGGTTTGGTACTTATAACTCGCGAACGAACGGAACGCAGCACGAGGGGTTATATAAAAATGGTAAACCGAATGGACCCGGTATGTTTCGATTTAAGAACTTGGATACCTATAACGGCCAATTCGTCGATGGACTTTTACATGGATGGGGTACTTTAGTTTTCCATGAAACTGGAGATAGATACGACGGTGAATTCGCGAGAGGAGCTATGAGCGAGAACGGAGTATATACGTGGAAGAATGGCAACTGTTACGTCGGGAAATGGAAGAACAATAAAATGCACGGCCCCGGGGCGTTCTCTGACGGCGAAGAAGTTTTCATTTTATGCGAATACAAAAACGGGAAAAAAATTAGAGAAGAGAAAAAGGGCGAACTCCCGGAAGCTTTGAAACAACACCGAAAACGAATGCAAGAATCGATGAAGATGTCAAACCCGCAATCGATGAAATTACAATCATCTTCTTCAATGAAGATATCGAAAATGTACAAAGAGTTTGGCGAGGCAAACTTATTCAAACGCATGTTCTCTTCGCGCTCGCAATCTGTTAGGAGAGTCAAAGCCGGAGGACAGACGATATATAAAGGACATAGGAGTTACGAACTGATGACGCAATTACAATTAGGAATCATATGGTCAATTTCGAACAAACAAACATCATCATCGACAAAAACAAAAACAACTACGACGACAACAACGACGAATCTGCAACAACAAAAGGAGCAAAATGATTCTGAAGATATAACCACATCCACCACCACTATAGCCGCCGGTGATGAGAGTAATAATAATAATAAAAGATTAACAGTACAAGATTTCGATTCTTACGTCAAAGTTCGCTTTCCAAGAATTGGTTCAGAAATAACGCCGCCGCACGCGTCTTCTGATTTCAAATGGAAACTCTATTCTCCAAAAGTGTTTAAAAATCTGCGCAGCGATTGGGGCGTCGACGAATCAGAATTCATGTTGTCGATATGCGGCGAGCAAGCTTTGAAAGAGATGAATTCAGCCGGGAAATCTGGTTCCGTTTTTTTCATTTCTTCGGATGATAGGTATATAATCAAAACCATGCGTAAACTTGAAATGAAAGCGCTCTTGAAAATGTTGCCAAAGTATTACAGACACATGCAAGAGAACGAAGATTCGTTGTTGACGAAATTTTTTGGCGTATTTAGCGTGAAGCCAAAGGCTGGAAGGAAGGTTCGATTCATTGTCATGAGAAATTTGTTTTGCGATTCGTTAGAGATTCATGATACTTACGATTTAAAAGGTTCGACGTTAGGAAGATTTACGTCGCACGAAAAGAGATTGAAAGCTCGATTGTTAGGATCGACCGTCGAGTCGGGCGTTATTTTGAAAGATTTAGATTTAGGATTTAAGTTCAGATTGGAAAAATCGAAAAGAGATTTGTTCATTCGCCAAGTCAGTTTAGATTTAAAGCTTTTGGAGGAGTTACATATTATGGACTATTCGTTACTTGTTGGCGTTCATTATACGAACGAAAACGATCGCAAGTCAAAAAGTGAATCCATGATCTCGTTAGGTTCAGAGCAATTGAACGATATTAGCGAAGAAGACATTGTTAGTGGCAACGGTACTCCTCGAAACATGTCCTTGAACGAAGAAAAAGAAGAAGAAGAACTTGCGACGACGATGACGACTAAAAAACCAAAAAAAGGAAGAAAGAATAGTAAAGTGAGCTTTGATGATAACGATGAAAATGGTGAATATGCATGGGCGCTGAATATATACCAAGAGTTATCGAAGAATTTTGGTTCTTTTGAAACAGTTGCGGCGACTTCGACTAAACCTCTCGTGTTCAAATACATAAACCACGGTGGCAAAAGAAACGAGGAGAAGAGACCATTGAAAGGCGCGGATGAGCAAATCGCTCAGGTCGTTGGACACCAATTAATAAGTTCGAATAGTTTACCCAAACAACTCGCTTGTGTATGCGTTCCAGGGATCGCGTTCAAATCGCTCGCTAAAAAAGACATCAAAGTTATACAAGAGGAGCCGCGAGTTCGGGATGCCGTTTTGCATTTGGGTATTATAGACATCTTACAAATCTATTCCGCTTCGAAGAAACTCGAGCGCGGATGGAAAGGTGCGGTATATAAAGCGACCGGGCTTAGCGTGGCGACTCCAAAGTTTTATGCCAGAAGGTTTAAGGATTTTATGCGGAACATTTTTGAATAATAGCGTTTATAGAAGTTATAATGAAATTTATAGTGTACCAAGATTACGTCAAATCTTTCGCCCTCTTTTTAGTGTCTCTAAAAGTGGGAGACCATGTCTTCGTCCTTTCTTCGGCGAGCAAAGACACGTCGTTTGTAGCTAATTAAAGAAGTACTACATAAAATTGAACACGAACGACGTGGTCTCCCACTTTTAACGACGTTGAAACTAGTATATTTTACTAAACTTCTACGGTACGTATCTATTTCTATTGTTCTATAATATTTATCTATTTCTCTCTAACTCTTTCGAGTAGTGCTAGCAGTAGACTCTTTCTTATCCTGAGCAATCGCATGATTATCATAATCAGCATCATCGTCTTTGAATGAATCAACCGCTTCTCGGTAGCCTTCTTTATAGGCTTTAATGAACTCTCGAACACCGTCGCGGTAAGCAATCCCGCGAGTTTCATATAAATGTTTGACCAATGGTCGCCACCCACCAGCTTTAGTCACTCGAACTAACTCTTTCATTTCATCCTCAACGTTCGGTTCTTTCGTTTTCGTTTTTATTCCTTCTTCTTCCGCCTCGGTTGAATTTGTACCAGTTGTTTTTGTTTTTCTATTTAACGTGGTGGTGGTCTCTTTGAGACCTGTGTCGTTGTTTTCTGTTTTTTTAGTCGTCGTCGTAACCCAAGTTCTATAATACATATCACACGCTTTCGTCCAAACCGTAAAATGCTCTCGCAACGTATATTTTCTCGGATGTTTATAATCGGGAGGATTAGGCATTGTTTCAGGCCATACGATCTCACGAAAGAGTTTTATTTTTTCTTTGAATGATGATGCTGAATTGTTGTTGTTTGAAGATGAAGTTGAAGATGTAGTTGAAAACATTCCACTCATTGTCCTACTCCTTCTGCAGCAACTATCACCTATAGCATAAAGCGAAGAAGATGATAGCCTCGTTGCTCTCAACATGCTCCTTCTTTTTAACTACGTACATAAATTATATAAAGTGACACAATATTGATTTTTAGTGCCGATAAGTTGGCAACAAATGTACTTATTTTGGTTGCAGATATAAAGAATTTAATATAATTTAATAATTGGATACTTACAGGATCATATCTTCTTTTTACCCAATTTTCTTTCATATTTCGATTCAAACTTTTATCATAATCCCATTCTGTGATTATTATATATAATATGTATTGGGAACATTTTTAGATTAACTCAATTTCATATTTATATATATAATTTAAAATAAATATAAATAAAAATTGCATGATTTATTTTTATCCCATCAATTTTACCATTATAAAGATTATTTGAAAACTTTTTCATGTTCAATCGATATGAAAACGTTATTGTAATATATTTATTTGGGGATATATCAGTATGTAATTTTTAAATAATTTAAATAAATATTAACTTAAATAATTTATTAATTATTAGCATAGGATCACAATTTATTTCATTGATAAAAATAAATAATATAAACAATAAAAATAGTAGAATATATTTAAACTTAAATTGAGTTGGGAACTCGTACATTTACAAACTTTATTTCATTGAAATAAAATAAAATCAGAAAAAGAGAAACGAAAATTTCACAAAAGTTAATTCAAAACATTCAAACGCGCATAGAATTGCTCAATTTCAGCTTCAATGAACTTTATCAACGATTGTACTTCGTTTCGGCCTGTTTTCAGCATTATTAGAGTCTAAGTAAGAGATTTTACGCTCAAAAGTAGAACAAATTTGAGCTTGGCATTGAGTCATCGTTTCATTTCATCTTTTGACTGAATGATGAAAACAATGTCTAAAACAGGAAGGCATCAGCAGGCGCTTCACTTCGTCATAAAAAATGAACCGAATAAGAGAAGCATTTATTTATTTAATAAGCATATAATGACGACGATTCGTTCGTTATCAAAAACGAAATCATCGAATAAGAACACTTATAATAAATCTCTTATCTTCTATCGATTCTCGTTATTGTTGTTATCAGTGTCAGTACTGTTTGGTCTGACTCATTTCTCTCACGTCTTCGCCGTCGAGGAGTTCGAAACCGAACGAGCGATGTTAGATTTCATCGATGAAACTTCCGAGGACTCTTTAGCCGTGATTTCTTTGTTCAGACCGGATAACGAACACGAGAAATTCGAATTCGTGTACTCCGACGCCGAGGAAACGTTCCATGATTACGGTCACGAAGATGTCATTTTCGCTCGCGCGAATAAATTAAAAGGTTCTAAAGAGACGCCACCAAAAACGTACGTCTTAAAACCGCATTATAAGGAAACGAAAGATCTTCGCATAATGAATACGACCGAGCAAACGTACGATTTACAGAACTTAGTGAACTTTATTTTCTATTCATTAATTCCCCCGTACGCGAAATGGCCAGTATTTCCGAAAAATCGCGGGACCGAAGACGAAGTGCAACGCGCGAATTTACACGCAAAGAACGATATGCCGAAAGTATTCGTTCTCACGAAACCGGAAGCGGCTGTTGATAACGGAGTCGTCTTGCACGAAGTATTGACCGAAGTAGGATCGGCCATTGCCGGTTTAATGGTCATCATTCAATTATCTGTTAAGGACAAATCGTTTTTAAGAGCCGCGGTATACGAAGGCGAAGAGGATAAAATCATGGAATGGTTCGAGACGAACGATTTCGTCCTGGTCGGCTACGATAAAATCACAAACATTAGAGAATCGATGGTTTTTCCAAACATGGAATCGTTAACGTTCGAAACGATGTTAAGTTTTTGTAGTAAATACGTATCGAAAATAGGAGGAGACGTCCTCGAAGGTAAGCGCTCGCCTTTCCCGTTGAAAAAGAGCAAAAATAGAAGGAGTAAGAACACCGTCGGATTAGGAAAACATAGAGGCTCTGAGCATAGCGCCGAGGATTTAGAAGAACTTTAATAATAATAAAGTTAATGACTAAATATGTACTACCACTATAATCACATTTATTTTTACTACTACTACTTATTTCGCTATTACCGGTATGTATTTTTTTACTTTTTTGGATTCAAAGGACATTTATAATCGCCTTTCTTAAATCGAGCGAACGAATTCCCGCTTAACAAATCGTGTTCGGGTATCAAAGCGTAATCCTTTTTATCGCTCGGTGGATTCACGTCGAGCATGTCGTAATAATATTCCCACCACTCTACAAAAAAGTCCACGTATAGCTTTAAGAACTTTTGATGATCTTTCGGGTACGCGCACGCCGTCATCCATTCAGGCTCCCAAGGTTTGGGAGAACCGTTCATGTGATATCCGTGGACTCTCGTTTCGTCCCATAACTTTTTCTCCTTTACCATTCTTCTATGTTTCATGATATAATCGATTGGAATCATATTATAGCGATTTTTGAACCGTACGTTCAAAAAATCCTGCTCAGACGTCGCTAACATTTCGGTCTCTGTCAATTTCAAAAACGCGTCCATGATTTCATCGAAAACTGTATTCGACGGGTTATAAACGAACATCCCGGCGTTAAAACCGGCTTTAGCATCGAACGATGATCTCGGAGTGACTGCTATGGTATGTTTATTCGCATCCGTTTCTGCACAGAACATTGAATCCGAGTTTTGTCTCACGTAAACATCTGCGTCGACGTAGACCATTTTCTGGTATTCCTCAAACTTCCAAACGAACATCTTCACGACCCAATAGCCGCTCGCATACCTTGCCGATTTCGACACTAAAGCTTTCGCTTTCTCGTTATTCTCAAACGGATCGACGACTATGACTCTAATCGATTCATTCGTTAACTTCTCTCTCACTTCTGCGCTCACGGCGGTTGACACTAAAGCTATGAAATCCCTGTCCTCGACGGCGTATTTCCTAATCGTATGTAACAAAACTAACACCGCTGGTAAGAATCCATCGTTCCCTAACGCAGTAATCCACGCTTCCAAACATCCAGTCGGTCCTCCTAGACCGCGCTCAGCAGCCTCTAACGACTCTTGCACGAATTCAACCTCGGATTTCTCGCGCGAGCGCGTCGAACCGACGCCTAACGCTCTACAGCGCTTCAGCGTTCGATGATCGCATTTCAGATCAAATAACAAGTCCTGTCTCGCGTTACCTTTCACTACTGCGTTCTTATTACCCTGACTGTTTCTGACTTTCCTGGCTCGTTCGTTCGACGCTAACTCCTCGCTCGGTCTATAGTCATATCTCGCTTGTCCTCTCCTCTCATTCATAATCACAATCTTGTTTACGTCATCGTCTTCATCATGGATTGCGCGCTTTCTCATTCTCACGAAAGCTCGATGATCGCTGTTCTCTACGAAATCGTAATTTCGCTTTCCTCGATCTCGTGCGTCGTTAACTGAACCCGTCAAATGCTTTGCAAAAATCACAAATGTAAAAACGAACAAAACGAACTTCTTCTTCGAAGGAGTTCTCTTCTGCGAAGTACAAAGTTTTTGTGAATAACGCGTTTTCCAGTTCTTCTTGTTTTGAGCAGAAGATGAAGCAGGAGTAGAGGCTTGAGCGATGATCATCTTGGATCTCTCGTGTTTTGTCGAGTAAGCAGAGAGGTTTTATCGTTTATTAATATGTGAAGTAGGATTACTAGTAGGGAAACAAAACTTTTTGCAGATTTAATAAACGCACAGATCTAATAAATAATAAATAATAAATACGTATATATATATAATATATCTGATACAACAGACAGACACACCAACGCGAGAGGATTAAGTAGTGATATGATTATAGTTATGTAGTGTTATCGGTCATCGCTAGTGATGTTTTCTCGTGGTCAAAGATGTTCACAACAACGCAAATCGCAAAATGAAAACACGCACGTCAGATCTACTACTAAATAATAAATACGTACATAGTAGATACCAGTATATGTATATATATACATACGTGCTGCAAAAGAGACACGCACGCGCGAGGATAGAGCAGTGATACCGCGCGTACGCATGTTACGATCGCGACATCATCGAGTAATGATTTTTTCTCGCGCGGTCAAAGAAGATGTCATCACAAACACAGATCGTAATTATTTACGTGCTCTGATCAAAACATTCTTTTATGACGACGACGACGACGACGACGACGACGATGAAAGAAAAACGTACGGTAAGGATCTCTCGTAACAATGAATGAACACTTACATAACGCGAAGTCGTTGGTTTTTAATGTCACACCCTAAATCCTCTCAGAGTACTAAATGATTACATCAGATATAGATATTAATTCAATATTATGCGCGTGGTGTATGAGTTATATATAACAGACAACGAGAGAGATTCGGAGGATTAAGAAACAGTATATAAACGATAGAGAGCGCTCGTGTTGTGTGCGCATAGTATGATATCATCTGCGCAGTTTCAACGACAACAAGGAAACACGTCGTCGTCGTCTTCACAACAACAACAACAACAACAACAACAACGACAACGACAACACGGATTGAATAGTCAAAGTAGTACGAATAACAGCAAAGCAGAACTGATTCACGCGGTCTCAAATTCAGTAGGAACAAAGACTGCCGATAACAAGAGGAAACGAAATAGGAGAGCTACTGTTTTCTGTTTCATCATCGCGATTACGATTACGATCGTTCTTAACAACCTTGGGTTCGGAATAGTCGCCGTAACTGTCACTGGATTCTCTGCGAGAGACCCTTTAGGCGGCGTCAAGGTCTTCTTCAAGCGAAGCGAGTGCGAGAACTGTAACCTGATCACGGAAAGAGAGATGATCAGAACGAAGAACGATCGAGTGACGGTCGTCGTGCAAGGATATTCACCGCTAAGGAAACCGAATTATGCAAAGATATTCAAAGAGTATT
>Ga0302126_10000967_pt1 | contig 17751 bp, 17 predicted proteins | sample CB4_20m_MG_FD_203108 | JGI IMG/M metagenome (GOLD analysis project Ga0302126, IMG submission 203108) | Marine microbial communities from Western Arctic Ocean, Canada - CB4_20m | ecosystem: Environmental > Aquatic > Marine > Oceanic | place: Canada: Western Arctic Ocean | collected 2017-09-24 | reverse complement strand
TCTGATTTCGTCTGGTTGTCTGGCAAGATGCCTAATCGTTGGAAGTTCCTGAGTTAGCGCCTCTGGGTGTTTATAAAGCTTTAACACTTCCGCTAGAGCCGCCAATGTCATTTTGTCTACGCGAAGCGCGCGTTTCAGAGGGTTGTTTTTGATTTGTTCGATTAGGGCTTTGCGCCCGGCAATGATGCCGCTTTGGGGGCCACCCAGCAACTTGTCGCCGCTAAAAGTCACAACATCTGTACCCGCTTTCAGCACTTCCTGCACGGTCGGTTCGTGCTCAAGCCCGTAGTTTTCAAGATTAACCAGGGTGCCGCTGCCAAGATCAGCAAGAGATGGCACGCCACTCTCTTTCGCTAGCGTTGCTACCTCCTCGTAACTCACTTCCTGGGTAAAACCTCTGATTTCGTAGTTGCTGGTGTGTACTTTCATCAGCAGGCCGGTGTGCTCATTGACAGCGTTTGCGTAATCCTTCAAATGTGTTCTATTGGTCGCGCCCAGTTCCCTAAGCGTGCAGCCTGACTTTTCCATTACCTCTGGGATACGAAAAGACCCGCCAATCTCGACCAGCTCACCGCGGGAGATGCAAACTTCTTTACCGAAGGCAAATGTATTCAGACAGATGAGTACCGCAGCGGCATTGTTATTAACGACCGTGATGGCCTCAGCCCCGGTTAATTCACAGAGTAACTTTTCAACGTGATCATCTCTGTCGCCTCTTTTACCTTCAGACAGATCGAACTCAAGGTTGGTGTTTCCTGATGCGGTGCGAGCAATAGCGGCCAAAGCGCTGGCCGGCAGTGCAGCCCTGCCAAGATTTGTATGTAACACTGTTCCTGTCAGGTTAAGGACCGGTTGCAGCGAACTGCTGTCAATGGCCTCTAGCGATGTGGTGATTGCGGTTGCGATGTCCTTGGTGGGAGGAATTGGAACAGCATTGTTTTGCAGGACCTTTGATCTAAGCGCCGCCAAGTATTCGCGGATAGATTGGCTTGTCCGGGTGTGCCCGTAAATTCCAATCGTATTCCGAAACTCTGCTGATGAGAGAAGCTTGTCGACTGAAGGAATTAGCTTCAGCGAGTGGGGCTGGCTCATGTTTAGGGGCTCACGAGGTTTGCGGCTTTTTTCAATGGATGAATGGGACGAACCCAGGGTCTAGCCGACGGGTCGTGGTTCGAAGCCCATTCTTCTGAAGCCGCATCCGCTTCAGCTCTGGTTTCATAGATGCCTAATAGCACGACGTACCAGTCTGAACCCTGACTGCGAATCTTTACATACATCGGCGGGTTGAGATTTAACCCGTCCGTGTACTCAGAGACTTCGTCGAGCGTACGCAGGGCAATTAACTGTATCGCATAGCTGCTGTTGCTATATTTTGATAGTAAGTCTGTCGGCGTTTCTGCAGGCGTCGATACTTCCATGCCAGCTCCTTTCATACTCGATACTGCGGCGGCACTTGAGGTGTTTTCATCCAAAGACATTTCTGCGCTGAGTTCTGGCTCAGGGCTGTCTATAAGTGCGAGCTCAGGGCTGTCTATAAGTGCGAGCTCAGGGCTGTCCATAAGCGCGGGCTCAGGGCTGTCCATAAGCGCGGGCTCAGGGCTGTTTTCAAGCGCAAGCTCAGGGCTGTTTTCAAGCGCAAGCTCAGGGCTGTCCATAAATGGCTCAGGGCTGTCTTCGATTGCCATGATCTTGGTTTCGTCCCGCTCTTGGCTGCAATCCCAAGGCTCTCTTTTACTGACACCATAACAATGCCAGGTACCCCCTTTCAGTTTTTCCTCGAACGGATTGGCACCTTCACAGTTACCATCATCCAGGCAATTGCCTGTACTACTTGTGCCCCATGGCCACGACCAAGAGCAGGAGGAGACTAAAGTGACCAAAAAAATTGTTACGTACCGCATAGTTAACCTGATCCAAATAGCGCTTGTTTTTGTGGAAATAACCCTAGCATGCCGCCGGTATGGATAAACACGATATCTGACATTCCTTCGAATTGCCCCGACCTCGTTTCCTGCAGCATGGCGTTGAACGCTTTACCAGTATAAACCGGATCAAGGACAATTCCTTCCAACCTTGCAACTTCTCTGATGGTTTCGAACACTTTAGGGGTCGCTCGACCGTATCCAGGTCCAACATATCCGTCGATTACGTCAATTGGTAACTGATCAATATCCAGATTGCTGCCGTAACGGTCTCGCCATAATGAGAAATCTTTAGAAATTTTTCGTTTAAAATAATCCTCGTCGTCACAGACATTAAACGCAATTATCCGTGAGTTCAGATCGTGCAACGCATTTCCGATGATCAATCCAGCAAGCGTACCCCCGGAGCCAGTCGCTGACACGATCGCATCAGGCGCAATGTTCGCAGACTCGAAATCCTGTTTTAGTTCATTCGCACAATTGATATATCCCCAAAGACCTACTTCATCCGAGGCGCCAACCGGAATGCGATAGGTTTTTAGTCCTTGGCTGGCATATTCAGCCTGCAGTTCATTATAGGTACTATCCATTTGCTGGTAGCGCTCTGGGGGCGCAAAGGTTATCTCTGCCCCGACCAGACTGTCGATGAGTAGGTTGCCATCCCGTTCGCTCGGTTCACTGCCTCGTAATACCAGGTGAGACTTTAGTCCAAGCCTTGCAGCAAGCGCAGCAGTGGCACGGCAATGGTTAGATTGAATACCCCCCCAAGTGACCAGTACGTCAGCTTTTTCAGCAAGGGCTTGGCCAATCGAGTACTCGAGCTTTCGAATCTTGTTGCCACTGGCCACGGAGTCAGTCAGGTCATCCCGTTTGATCCAGATTCTTGTGCCATAGGCCTCTGATAGTCGAGTAAGTGGTTCTAGTGGCGTTGGTAGACGAGCGAGTGATATTCGGGGTGGTGATTTCACTGATCAGGTCCTGGTTTCTTTTTTATATGGTATTTTGCAGAGAGTCGCATGGCATCTTTACGGTTACTTTGAAAAACTGACGTTAGGGTCGCTGAAGCAGCCCCTTCCCGGTCTAGTGTTTCGAAAACTTTCGCTGAATCATTCGGCAGGCTGCAAACACACAGCAGTTGCTGCAGTACTGGCCTTTCATAGGATACCTCGCCACTCATCACCACTGTATTGCAATCAAGTAGCAACTCGCTAAGCTTCATTTGTATTAGGCCCCATCCTGCCAGTGCCGCGATTGAGTATAGACTTCCCCCGAACGCTGATTGATGAGGGTTGATATTAGGCGCAAGCGGCGCAGTAACCGTCAGAGACTCGCCATCATAACTGACCACGCTGATTCCCATGACCCTACTGATCGGCGTAAGCGAGTGCATAGTATCTTCCAGGTGACGGATGGAATCCACGAAGATGCTTGGTTTTTTTGCTGTGTTGATGGGATCCAACAGCGCTAGGCCTGTGACAATGAATTGCGGAGTAAAACATGGAAATCCTTTTGACCTCAACACCTTGGTTACGAAACCTCGCTCCGATTGCAATCTTAATAGGGTTGATATCAGGTTGCGTAGACAGCAGGGTCAGTACGGTTGAGATAAGCGGCAAGACAATGGGTACGACTTACCATATTAAGGTTGTGTCTGATGATCTTGATCCAGACAGCCTTAAAAAAGATGTCGATGCGCAACTGTTCCAGTTTAATCAAGTGTTTTCAACTTACATACCAGGCTCCGAGTTATCTCGCATCAACGTTGGTTACGGTGACATTCAAGTCTCCAGGGAGATACTGAAAGTGCTTTTCCTTAGCCGTGAGATATATCAATTGTCCGGCGGAGCTTTTGATCCCACGGTTGGGGCCTTGGTTAATCTTTGGGGCTTCGGGCCTTCCGGTCCGGGAAAGGGTGTACCGTCCGATGAAGAAATTAGTCAGGCAGTGACTCGCGCAGGATTTACAAGAATTGTCCTGGGGGAGCAGACGATAACCAAGCCTGAGGGCCTAGTGGTGGACCTATCTGCTATTGCAAAAGGTTATGCCGTAGACGTTATCAGCGACGCGCTGAAGGCAATGGGAGAGCACCGTTATCTGGTAGAAATTGGTGGAGAGATCAGCGCGAGTGGTATGAACGGTCGTGACGTGCCGTGGGTAATTGGCATAGAGGCGCCGGATATACAGGCAAGACGTGTTCAGCGCACCTTACCGATCCTAAACATGGGTGTGGCGACCTCCGGGGGCTATCGGAACTTCTTTGAGCATGAGGGTCAGATGTACTCGCACGCCCTGAACCCTGTCACGGGGTGGCCCGTGAAACACAATTTGGCTTCGGTCACGGTGCTTCACCCAAGGGCAGGCTATGCGGATGGTTTGGCGACCGCATTTTATGTTTTGGGAGAGGTTGCGACAATGGAACTGGCAGAGGCGAATAAACTGATGGTTTTGGCTATAATTCGCGACCAGGGGGGTTACAGGGAAGTGACGTCTACTGAACTTGATCGTTATCTTGCGGGTATAGCCGGTGAAACCGAAGCGCTTGTTAGCAAACCCTAAAAAATGGAGCAAAAGGTGAATATATGACTGAATTTCTTTTATCTTTCGTCATCCTGATGGCTGTCGTCGCCATGATGGCTGTTGGTGTGATGAGGGGACGTGCCCCGATTGCGGGTTCCTGCGGTGGATTGAATAATCTTGGGGTGGACGGGGCTTGTGAAATATGCGGCGGTAATCCTGCCAAATGTGATCAGGAATCGACGCCGTCTGCTAATGGCAAATTTTTTGACGCTTCCTGATCTAGCATTACGTCGTGCAGATTATTATCCAAGCAGTTTTTTAACGGGATTTTTATCAATATTTTTTGCGTTTCTTTATCTGGCTTTCGCTTCAGAAACGATGTGGCCTAGTCTACAAACCTCATCAACAATTTGCAGATAAGCCATGGTTCAAGAGCCGGCATTCGCGGGTAGTGATCTGAGTTACTTTCTCTACCAGTGGGCATCGCCGAGCGATCATGCTTCAATAGCCGGGTTCATTTTGACGATCTTATTATGTTAAACAATTGGCGGTGCACAGTGGCACTGCGCTTATTTGGGGCGAACTCGTCGAATCGACTGATGTCCTTCGTCGGGCTGTTGTCGGTAGGGGGGCTTGCCGTCGCTGTTGCCATCCTGGTGACCGTGCTATCCGTCGTCAATGGGTTCGAACGAGAGCTAAGAGAGCGTGTTCTTGCAGTGCTACCTCACGGAACGGTTTATTCGAGAACGGAGTTTGAAGACTGGCGTATTACCCGGTCTGAACTGCTGCAACAGCCCGGAGTATTAGGTGTCGCACCCGTGGTCGAGGGCCAAGGCTTGCTGGTTGTTGATGGCGAGCTAACAGGCATTGCGTTTCGTGGTATCGATCCGGAACTTGAGGCGAGTGTCTCTATTCTGCCAGAATTCGTAGAAGATGGCGTGCTTGCGCAGTTAGCAGGCGCACGATACGGTACGATTATCGGTGCAGAATTGGCACGGCAGCTTAACGTTTCTAGCGGTGACCAGATTTCGCTGGTACTCCCGGATGTCGGGTTCTCGTTAACGGGTCCGGTTGTAACCACCAGGCGATTGACGGTACTAGGCACATTCGAAGTGGGTGCTGATCTTGATAAAACGCATATTTATCTGAACATCGGTGATGCGCAAAAACTTAAACGGCAATCTGGTATCGATGGACTGGTCGTTCGAATCCCCGACCTTTTCGACATACACAAAGTGCTTCACGAGATTTCCCTCGCCGACTCGGATCTATACGGAATCAGTTGGATGCGCCAAAACGGAAGCCTGTATAACGCGATCGGGACGCAGAAAGCGACGTTGTTTCTGCTGTTGCTCGTATTAGTTGCCGTTGCAGTGTTCAACGTTGTCTCGAACCTTGTGATGACGGTCGATGACAACAGATCGGAGATCGCGATTTTGCGAACAATGGGCGCGTCCCCAGGCGACCTTCGGTGGATATTTATTCTACATGGGCTGATGGTTGGGGTGGTGGGCTTGTTGATTGGACTGCTGATGGGTTTGGCGTTGACTTTGTCGCTGGGAAACATCTATGCGGTGTTGACGCAGTGGTTTCAGTTAACGTTGATGCAGGAGTATTTCATCCGATACCTGCCAACCGAAATCCTGATCGAGGATTTAGCGATCATCTCTGCGGTCAGTCTTGTTATTTCATTTCTCGCGACCATCTATCCGGCGAGCCGGGCTGCTGTCGCAAACCCTGTCGAGGCACTGCAGTATGAAGTCTGACTTATGAAGTCGAAGGTATTGGTCGCTGATAATCTCTCCAAGAGCTATTGGCAGGGAGACCAGGAAGTCAAAGTGCTGCAAGGCCTCAATCTGACGGTGCACGAAGGGGATACACTGGCGGTGGTGGGCGTATCGGGTAGCGGCAAGAGTACATTTCTCCACATGCTTGCCGGCCTTGACCAACCAGATCATGGCTCGGTATCTATTATGGGGAGCGATCTCGCGGGTTTGACGCAAACCAAATTGGGGAGGCTACGAAACAAGCATTTGGGTTTCGTTTATCAGTTTCATCACCTGTTGCCTGAGTTTACTGCTCAGGAAAATGTTGCGCTGCCGCTTATGATAGGTGGCGTCGCTCGACCTAAGGCGGAAAATGCCGCAACAGCGATGTTGGCAGAAGTTGGCTTGACCCACAGAGTCTCGCATTACCCGTCAGCCTTGTCTGGTGGCGAGAGGCAGAGGGTTGCCATCGCCCGCGCGTTGGTAGGGTCGCCGGGTATCGTGCTGGCTGATGAACCGACCGGAAACCTGGATGAAAAAAGCGCTGACCAGATCCACGATCTGATGATGTCGTTATCTTCTCAGTTAAATGTGGCTTTTGTCGTGGTGACCCATAACTTGCAATTTGCTGCGCGCATGCAGCGAGTTAGTGAGCTTCATGGTGGCTGCCTGACGGAGTCCCCCGGGTGAGTGTGACAACCATGATAGGCCTTCGATATTATCGGGCCCGCTCGACGAATGGGTTTATTTCGCTGGTGACGATGGTGTCTTTTGTCGGGTTGGTGCTTGGCGTAATGGCGCTGGTTGTTGTTGTTTCTGTGATGAATGGTTTTGATCGCGAGCTCAAACAGCGCATTTTGGGCGCTGTACCCCACGTAACCGTATCGGGGGTCGAACTTGAAGCGTTGGCGGCCGAACTGAATGGTTTTTCTGTGAAGGCAATCACGCCTTTTCAGGAATCTCAGATGCTGATACTGGCAGGTTCCGGGAGCCATTTGGTCACCGTCTACGGAATCAATCCAGAGACAGAAAAAGACGCGTCGATTTTAGGTCAGTCGATGGTTAGCGGTGAGCTAAAAGACCTTCAAGGGCCCGACCTTGAGTTGATGTTAGGACAGTCTATCGTGCGGCGGTATGGACTTGGCATTGGTGAGAGTATTAGTTTGGTGGTACCGGTTGTCAGTGCGAGCGGTGGCACGGTAAAACCCCGTCTGTATCGCGCACGACTGGCTGGAACGTTCGCCATGGGTTCAGAGCTCGACCATCGTCTGGGTGTAATGCACTTACCTGATCTGCAAAAGATCGCGGGTGAAAATCGCGTGATGCGTATAACGCTGGATGATATTTTCACGGCGCCACTGGTAGCGCAGCAGCTTCAGAGCTCAGGATATCGGGTGGGCAGTTGGACCGACAAGTTCGGTGATTTCTTTCGGACCGTTCGTATGGAGAAAATCATGATGTTCGTATTGTTGTCCTTTGTTGTCGCGATTGCTTCATTCAGTATTGTTTCTGGCGTTACAATGATGGTGGCCACCAAGAAGCGTGATATTGCGGTGCTACGAACAATGGGCCTGTCTGAGTGGGGTGTTTTCAGGATATTCCTTGTTCAGGGGGTTGGCATTGGCGGGGCCGGAGTATGCACTGGCTTATTGCTGGGCGTGCCGTTGGCGGTCAATATTCCAATGATCATGTCATTTGTCGATTCAGTTGTTGGCTTCAGCATTGTCGAGGGAACATATTTTAGTGAGATACCAAGCGATGTCAGGCTGTCGGATATCGTCGTGATTGCGATCGTCACTTTTACCATCAGTTTTGTTGCAACGCTTTACCCATCCTACAGGGCGACGAAACTACAACCGGCACAAGTTCTTCAATATGAATAGTTTTTAAGGTTCGTTTTTAAGGTTAGGGGGCGTTGTTTGGTTTAGAGCGTCTTCTAGCGTTAACCTTTCTTAGTTTGTACCTGGCGATCCGCCAGCGATAGTACAGTCGAATGACGATGAAACCCGCCATGCCAAAGGCAAACCCACACGCCAGTGATCCAACGAGGAGCGGCTGCCAGATGATGCTGAGCTGGTCGATAAACCATCCTAAACTAGGGTTGAGCAAGGCGATTTCCTGTTCAGTGCCAAGGATCCGTAGTCCCACTCGATAAGCGAAATACATCATTGGGCCGGTCGTGATCGGGTTGCTGATCCACACGACCAATACGGCCAAGGGAACATTACACCGTATCCAGACACAGAGAAGTACACAGGGTACAGTCTGAAAAAATATCGGTAAAAAACAACAGAAACCCCCGATAAGAAAACCGAAGGAGAGAGAGTACCTGTTCATGTGCCACAGGTTAGGCTCAAGAAGCAGGTGCCGCAAAGAACTCAGAACGCGAATTTGCGCGATCTGTTCACTTGTCGGTAAATACTTCTTTAAGTTCATAACTTAGCCAATGTAACGATGGGTCTATAACGAGGGGCTATTATGCATGGTCTTAGGCCAGCCATGAAGGCGAACGATCACATCGGTTCATGTGAATGACTACCTGATTTGCGGATCGATACCACTCCTGCGGGCGATGCGAGCAGTTAACCTTGGTTTCTATGGTTGGGTTAGCGCTGTCAATTACGCTGGGTGGGGTGGTTATTCTGCACCTGCCACAGTTACCTAATCTGGGTATGCTTTCCATGCTGGTTCCAGCGACGATATTTGGTATCAGCTCGCCTAGATTACGCGTCTTGAGCGGGTTTACGCTGGGTCTTTGGCTAACTGGCTTAACCGCTACACGGGAAATGAATCTTCGAATTCCTGCGGGCACGCAAGCTGAAATGGTCGTGGTCGGGATGGTGACGGGCCTGCCATCTGTTAATGACAAAGTTCACAGATTTCAGTTTAGGGTGATGGAGGGGGACCTTGCTGGACGGCGACTTCGGCTTAGCTGGCGTGCGCCAGAGGCTGGGCCTGTACCTGGCCAGTCGTGGCGGTTAACCGTTCGCGTTAAAGCGCCATCTGGTTCGCTCAATTTTGGCATCTTTGACTACGAGCGGTGGTTGTTCCTAAAGCGAAGCCATGGAAACGGATATGTGTTGCTATCGCCGGCGGCCGAACTAATTGATGATAATATTCGTTTGGTCGACCGAGTTCGTTACCAAATAAGGGAAAAGCTGCGTTCAGTAGTGCCGGAAAGCAGTCTCGGGACCTTCCTCGCGCTATCTCTTGGTGACACAAGCCAGTTAGAGCGAACACATTGGGACATACTGAATCGAACAGGCACGACGCACCTTTTAATCGTTTCCGGGCTTCATGTTGGCCTAATCGCCTCGATCTGTTTTTTTGTGTTTCGATTCCTGGGACTTGGCATATTTCGGGTAATTTTCCTAACCATGCTGTTCACCGCCGGCTACGCGCTATTGGCTGGGTGGGGTCTGCCGGTGCAGCGTGCGTTTGTGATGACGTTGGTGTTTCTGTTGTGCGTGTACTTTTCACGTTTCGTCGTGCTTCCTTTTCAACTCGCTGTCGCGTGTCTTTTTGTGGTGATGCTAGATCCGTTGGCGACATTGGGAAATGGTTTTTGGTTTAGCTTCGGGGCCGTCTGCGCATTGCTGCTGGCGCTTTCAGGCCGAGTAGATGACAAAAAGGGCCTTGCAAGGTGGGTATCGTCTTCTCTTCATGCTCAGTGGGTTGTCTTTCTGTGTTTATTGCCAGTGCTTGGGTTTACGTCTTTTCAGCTGCCCTTGGGCTCAATGTTCGTGAACCTGGTTGCGATTCCTGCTGTTGGCATGTTGCTTGTACCTTTATTGCTGGTTTCATTAGTCATGTTGGCGGTTTTACCGCCGCTGGGGTCGAGCCTGCTGGGGCTTTGCAGTCTTTTAGTCACGCTGCTATGGCGCTTCCTGGAGACAGCCGCCGCTTTAGACCTGGTCGTTGGGGTACGGCAATTCGGGCTCATCAGTTGTCTTATTTCCCTGACAGGCATCGCTATTGTGCTAACGCCTCGTGGCCTAATTCCGCGGTGGCCGGGCCTTTTGCTCTTCCTAATCATTTTGACACCGGTCAAGGAGCTCAAAGAGGGAGACCTTCGCCTAACATTTTTGGATGTCGGGCAGGGGCTTAGCGTATTGTTGGAAACGGCGCACCGGTTTCAACTATACGACACAGGCCCAACCTTTGGCGCTACCTTCAGTGCGGCAAGACAGATGGTAATCCCCTCTTTACAACACTCTGGTGGATCGGTCGTCGATCACCTGATCATTAGTCATAAAGACAATGATCATGCGGGCGGTTTGCCAGACATTCTGGAAAAAGTGCCTGTAGGGCGTATTATTCTCTACGACGAATGTGGCAGGGAATGGGTATCAGATAACGTGAAATTCAGGACATTCTCGGCACTCGCCAGTCACCCGGGAATGCTAACCTCAGAAAATGATCGCTCATGTCTGCTATCGATCAGAACACACGGGTTCCATGTTCTTCTAACCGGCGATATTGAAGCAAAGGCAGAGTACGCGTTGCTTAATGAAGGTTCAGGTACCGTTGATGTGATGTCGGTTCCTCACCATGGAAGCAGCTCTTCGTCAACGCCAGCTTTGTTGAACAGGTTAAAGCCTAAGCTTGCGGTGGTTTCCAGTGGGTTTCAGAACCGCTTCAATCATCCTGATCCAGTCGTTTTGGAACGTTACCGGAAAAGATCTGCCCTGGTGTTGAATACCGCATCAAGTGGTGCGGTCGAGGTTTTGTTTACCCGTGAGGGTTATCGCGTAAGGGAAGCACGACAAAGTCGCAGAAGGATTTGGCGGCGATAGAACCTGACAGCGATAAAACCTGACTTTAGCGAAGCCGTTAGGGGATTTTCTGGCTTTCACTTGGCACGTTAACTCTGTAATCTCCACGCCTTTATTTTCTGACAGTTACAATATAATGCTAATCGATTCTGTACTGGCACATCTTGATCTCGAACAAATCGAGACAAATTTGTTTAGAGGTATCTCAGAGGCGCTCGGACCACCCAGGGTGTTTGGTGGCCAGGTGATAGGGCAGGCGCTTATCGCCGCGCTGCGGACTGTTGAAGACCGTCCCTGTCACTCGCTCCACGGATATTTTCTCAGGCCGGGAGATCCTTCGATCCCGATCATCTACGAGGTTGATAGAATTCGGGATGGTAAAAGTTTTACGACCAGGCGGGTTATTGCCATTCAGAAAGGAGAGGCTATTTTTAGTATGTCAGCTTCCTTTCAGATTTTTGAAGACGGTCTTTCTCATCAGATAGAGATGCCTGATGTCCCTGGCCCGGATGACCTTCCAACAGAAGAAGAAATGTTCGAGAAACGCAAAAAAGATATGACGCCCGAAATGATCACGATGATGAAAAGGGATCGCCCGGTAGAGATGAAGCGCGTCGAGGACATCGACTACCTCAACCCGGTAAAAAGCGACCCAGTGCAACATATTTGGTTCAGGTCCAAGAAAAAACTCGGGGACGATACCGCGCAGCACCAATGCTTGCTGGCTTATGCCTCTGACATGGGGTTGTTAAGTACGGCGACCTTGCCCCATGGCATGTCATTCATGACGGGCTTGATGACGGCAAGCCTGGACCACTCTATGTGGTTTCACCGGGACTTTCGGTTTGACGAGTGGGTCTTGATTGCGATGGATAGCCCCTCATCAGGGGGCGCTAGAGGTTTCAATCGTGGCAATATGTTTACCGAAGATGGTCGGTTGATTGCCTCAGTTGCCCAGGAGGGGCTGATGAGATTGATCAGGCGGGGGTGACTTTCTTCAATTGGCTCACCAGGTCCGTCTTGTCCCGCCGATTTAAAAAGCTGCCGATCTCCATTTCCTGGCCATGGGACCGGATAACCAGGGATGCTGGATCCCAAGGGTGTCGTGGTTTCTGGACATGCCATGTCGCCCACACTCTGATGAAAGTCCTTACGTTAGACGGTCCTTCAATTCCCTGTTCGATTTTGACTTCGTAGTCTGAAATAGTAATGACTTCTTGCCTTTTACATTGCTTGACGCAGTAATGAATGCAAAGAGCGACAGCCGTCATTTCCAGAATTGAAAAGGGCAGGATTACCCATGCACCGGCGAACAGGAAACCGAAGGCGATAACCATCGACACACCCATGAGAACAGACAGGCAGAGCACATTGGCTCGCCAACTCCATGAATGATTAGGCCGAAGGATAATGGTACCAGTGCGGCTGGCTTCATTGATATCTGTAACAACCATAAGTCGCCTCAGCTCTGCTTGAGAATATCGACAAGCGTCGATAGTAGTTGATCATTTTCCTCGCCGGTGCCAATACTGACCCTAAGCTTGTTATCCAACCGTTGCGCGTTGAAGTAGCGAACCAGAACATGCCTGTCTTTTAGTTTTTGGTAAAGTTCAGCGGCGCTAAATTTGATCGTGTCAGGGATCGTCGCTAGCAAAAAGTTAGCCTGACTGTCAGCACAATAAATACCCAGTACGTGGAGTTCTGCCCTTAGCCTGTCGCGCTCAAGGATCACTTTTTTTGCGTTTGCACGCACATGATCCTGGTCTGCGATCGCCGCCTCCGCGACCCGCTGACTGATGAAATCAAGGTTATAGCTGTCTCTTGTTTTGTGCAGCATGGGGGCTATCAATGATTGATCAGCGAGTCCGTATCCAAATCGGAGTCCGGCGAGCGAGTATCCTTTACTGAGCGTACGCAGAATTATCAGGTTGTCGTGCTCTTTGACTAACTGGGCGGTTTGATAATGATGGTCTACAAAGTCGATATAAGCCTCATCCAACAAAAGAATAGAATTAAGCTTGGATGCAAGTTTGGAAATCTGGTCGATCGGCATTAGAGCGCCAGTAGGTGCATGCGGGTTCACTAGAAATGTCAATCTCACCTTTTGGTCGTTCATGCTTTGCGCGAACTCCTCAGGCAGTGTCCAGTCAGCCAAGAGAGGCGCGTTAACGATGGGGCAATCCTGAATCTGCGCTAAAACAGAATACAGAGAATACGTAGGGTCGGTCATGCCGATTTTTTCACCCGGGTCGACAAAGGTAGTGATCACAAGTCTCAAAAGTTCATCGCCGCCTCGGGTAGCGATAACGTTTTTTAGGTCCAGGCCATGCAGTTCTGCCGCCAGCTGGCGAAATTTTTGTGCGGTTGCCGGTGGGTAGCGCCTGAGTGACTCGGGCTTAATCTGGCTTAATACGTTACTCACCTGTGGTGAAGGTGGGTAGGGATTTTCATTGGTGTTTAGCTTGATGGTTAGCTCATTATCCGGCTGCTCACCGCTGGCATAGCCTGCCATCCGACGGATATTCTCTCGTTCAAAATTCATTCTGTTAACCGTTATTAGCTGTCAAAAGGTTGGTAGCTGATGTCTAAAATAAAAAGCTCGGCATTGCCGGCTGGGAGTTTCACTAAGACCGTCGATGTCTTTTTTTTGCCGATTAGACCTTTCGCCATGGGTGAATTGAGACTGATCCAGCCAAGCTTTGTGTCCAGTTCGTCTGCGCCAACGATGCGGAGTTCTGAGATTTCACCGTGTTCATTTTCGAGTCTGACCCATGCGCCGAAATAGACGGTGTCCTGATTGTCAGGTACGCGATCCACTATTTCCAGGTTGTCGAGCCTTTTCGTCAGGTAGCGGATTCTTTTATCGATTTCACGAAGCCGCTTTTTGCCATAAATGTAGTCGGCATTTTCGCTTCGGTCGCCAAGCGCAGCTGCCGCACTTACTTGCCTTGTTACCTCGGGGCGAATGACTCGCCAAAGATTATTGGCCTCGTCTCGTAGGTTTCTTGCGCCTTGCGGCGTGATGTAAACCTTGTCTGTCATTGGCCAATGCTCAGTGATTCAAAAACAATGTAGGCCCAGACAATCCCGACCATGATAAGTGACATCATGACGGCAGCAGAGCCATAGTCTTTAGCGAGCTTCGAGAGTTCGTGGTGCTCAGTTCCGATTCGATCGATTGCTGCCTCTATGCCGGAGTTGAGTAACTCTACCGACAGCACGAAACAACACGCACTCAGCAGTCCTACCACCTGGCCGAGTGAACTGGCTAGATATGCGCCGGTCGGCACCAGAAAACCGAAAGCCATCAGTTCTTGCCGAAAAGCGGATTCATGCTTGAAGGCACTTTTAAGTCCCGCCAGTGAAAAACGTGTAGCGTTTAACAGGTGCGTCAGCCCCGTGTTTGTTTTCTTGTCAAAGGAGGGGCTTTTGTCAGCGTGTTCGGTTTTCATGTTGTCTATTATAGTGGGGCTCATCTGCAGCGCCTAGTTTATGCGAATTTTCGCTTGAATCGACCCTAAATGACCTCACTTAGTAAATAGTAAGCCAAATACATAGGATGACCAGACGTGCGAATAGACAAATTTACCGCCAAGCTTCAGCAAGCGCTTTCCGATGCCCAGTCTATGGCAGTGGGTCGCGATCATAACAGCCTTGCGCCGACCCACCTTGTGCAGGCGCTGCTTCGTCAGCAGGGTGGCTCAGTAAAACCGATGCTAATGCAGATGGGGGTAGATACCGTCGCGATGGAGCGTGAACTAGACCTGCTGCTGGATCAGCTTCCCCAGATCAATGAGAACCTGGGTGATGTGCAGATGTCACCTGACCTGGGGCGGTTGCTTAATTTGGCGGATAAAAATGCCCAGCACAGTGGTGATCAGTTCATTACCAGTGAAATGGTCTTTTTGGCTGCAGCCGATGACCGTAGCGGGATTGGCGACCTGTTCATAAGGTGTCAGGTTCACAAAGAATCTCTGAGCCGTGTGATCGAACGGCTGCGCGGTGGTACAACCGTTGATGACCCGAATGCAGAAGACACTCGACAAGCGCTCGATAAATATACCGTTAACCTGACCGAGTTAGCCGAGCAGGGCAAGCTAGATCCTGTCATCGGGCGCGATGACGAGATAAGGCGAACGATTCAGGTGCTGCAACGACGCACTAAAAACAATCCTGTGCTAATTGGGGCGCCGGGTGTTGGTAAGACCGCGATTGTAGAAGGGCTGGCTCAACGAATTATCAATGGTGAAGTACCTGAAGGATTGCGCGATAAGAGAATTTTGGCTCTTGATATGGGTACGCTTATTGCCGGTGCAAAATTTCGTGGTGAATTCGAGGAGCGTTTAAAGGCTGTTTTGCACGAGGTGTCGAAGGCAGAAGGTCAGGTGATCTTGTTTGTCGATGAACTGCATACGATGGTTGGCGCCGGCAAGGCGGAGGGGGCGATGGATGCTGGTAATATGCTGAAGCCCGCGCTCGCCAGAGGTGACCTTCACTGTGTTGGTGCTACCACGTTGGATGAATACCGTGAGTACATTGAAAAAGATGCCGCGCTGGAACGCAGGTTCCAGAAAGTGCAAGTTGATGAGCCAAATGTTGATGATGCTATTGCCATTCTTAGAGGTCTCAAGGAACGGTACGAGGTGCATCACGGCGTAGATATTACGGACCCCGCTATCATTGCCGCGGCCCAACTGTCGCACCGTTATATTACCGACCGGCAACTCCCTGATAAGGCCATCGACCTGGTCGATGAGGCGGCGAGTCTGATCCGCATGGAAATGGATTCCAAACCGCAAGAGATGGATCGTTTGGAACGAAGACTGATCCAGTTCAAGATTGAACGTGAAGCGCTGAAAAAGGAGCAGGACGAGGGGTCCAGGCGGCGACTTGAAAGGATTGATTCCGACATTAAGGCGCTGGGAAAGGACTATTCGGACCTGGACGACGTTTGGCGCGCAGAGAAAGCAGCGCTTCAAGGGGCCCAGCAGATTAAAGAGGGGCTTGAGCAAGCAAAACTGGATTTTGAGTCGGCGCGGCGCGCCGGAGACCTGACCAAAATGTCTGAGCTTCAATATGGCGCGATACCAGACTTGGAAAAACAGCTTGGACTTGCCCATTTAACCGACAGTTCGAATCTGACCTTGCTCCGAAATAGGGTGACTGAAGAGGAAATTGCAGAAGTCGTTTCAAAATGGACCGGTATACCCGTGTCCAAGATGTTGGAAGGGGAACGGGTCAAGTTACTAGCGCTAGAGGAGGAACTTCACAAGCAGGTGATTGGACAGGATGAAGCAGTAACTGCCGTCGCTAATGCCATTCGTCGTTCCCGTGCGGGTCTGTCCGACCCCGGTAGACCTAATGGATCATTCCTTTTCCTGGGTCCAACGGGTGTCGGTAAAACAGAGCTTTGTAAAACGCTGGCAAGATCCTTGTTTGATACAGAAGATTCGTTGATTCGTCTCGATATGTCAGAATTTATGGAGAAGCACTCCGTTGCGAGGCTTATTGGTGCGCCCCCAGGCTATGTGGGTTTCGAACAAGGTGGCTTTCTGACGGAAAGTGTTCGGCGAAAACCCTACTCAGTAATCCTGCTGGATGAAATCGATAAGGCGCATCCGGATGTCTTCAACATTTTATTGCAGGTGCTTGATGATGGTCGATTGACCGATGGGCACGGAAGAACGGTTGATTTTAGAAACACCGTCCTGGTGATGACATCAAACCTGGGATCCGACCTGATTCAAACAATGTCCGGTAGTGGTCACAACCAAATCAAGTCTGCTGTGATGAAGATTGTTTCGACGGCTTTTCGGCCTGAATTTATTAACCGGGTCGATGATGTAGTTGTTTTTCATCCTCTTGAAAAAGATCAAGTTAAAGGTATCGCGCGTATTCAACTTGATATTTTGCAGCAAAGGGTTAACGACGCCCATATCCATTTGCAGTTTGATGACGACTCGGTGGAGTTTCTTGTTGAGGTGGGCTACGACCCTATCTATGGCGCCAGACCGTTAAAGCGAGCTATTCAGCAATACGTAGAGAACCCGTTGGCACAGGCAATCCTGTCAGGAGAGTACGTAAACGGAGATCAGATTCAAGCGAGAATGCTTGATAAAGGCATTGTTTTCAGCAAAATCTAAAAAGTACTGTACATAAACACAGCTAAAATGTACTGTGTGTTTATCCAGTAGTCGGATCAAGCTTTAGTACAGGTTGATAAAGGAGATGCCCATGAAATCCCGATTTTCGAAAGCAAGAATTGTTTTGTTAGAAAACAAAATCGCAAAGAAGGTGCAAGCAGGCGATGTATTTGTAAAACAGCATGTGTCTGAAACACAGCATGCACCTGAAAAACAGAATATGTCTGAAACACAGCACGCACCTGAAAAACACGCCGCATCTAAAAAGTACGAGGTAGGTTTGCTGGGAGCTGATGATAGTCCTCGATTATCTCTAGTTGAGCTGAAAATGCCGGCAGATGCCGTAGTAGCCAAAGGGGCTATTCATGCAAAATATCATTCGGTTCTAGCGATGGAGGCAGCAAGAAAAATGCGCAGGTCGCGCCAGAAGCTAAGAACCGGCCAACAAGTTTGTCATCACTTAAGGATGATGCTTGCAAGTGACCCTTCTCCTAGCGAGCCTGCGCCCTTGAAACAGGCAGCTGGTGCAGAACCTCAGTTTCGATTAGGTTTCTGATCGGTTCATGTTACGACCGTAACAGCGTTCAACGTTGTATCAGGTAACAAAGTTTGCTCAGGTAACAAGGTT
>Ga0302126_10000964_pt1 | contig 17783 bp, 9 predicted proteins | sample CB4_20m_MG_FD_203108 | JGI IMG/M metagenome (GOLD analysis project Ga0302126, IMG submission 203108) | Marine microbial communities from Western Arctic Ocean, Canada - CB4_20m | ecosystem: Environmental > Aquatic > Marine > Oceanic | place: Canada: Western Arctic Ocean | collected 2017-09-24 | reverse complement strand
CACAAAACACGAGTTTTTGTGATATGCTCTCATTTGCAGAGTTACGTTCACCTACGGTAAGTCGAACGCAATGGTGCATGACGCTTCGTGCTAAGCGTTCCGCGGTTTCTGGTAAAGTCGCCGAAAATAATGCCTTGAGACACCTCTTTCGTGTATTTGTCGTCGTAGTTTGTTCTTCTTTACTATTACCTTTCTTATTTTTCTTGGATGATGACTTTGTCGTTGTTTGATTCGAATCGCATGCGTGTACGACGGCGTCGATTTGTTCTACAAATCCCATCTCAAAGAGTTTATCTGCTTCATCTAATACAAGAAATTCAACCGCGTGTGTTGATATTTTCTTCTCTTCTAAAAGTTGAGCCAATCTTAATGGCGTTGAGACGATGATATCAACTTTATCGAAATCATTACTCGCGGTTGCTTTTGAAAGTTGCGTCACTCTGTGTTGTTAATAAAAATTGTACAATATATGTTAGCCGCGAGCGTTGGATTGAAACACCAATAAAAAGGAGAGAGAAAACGATTCATAAAACGCTCACGCGTAAATTGATCAGAGCTGCTATGTTTCGCGTCGTCTCTTTAGTGCTAACCCGAAAATCAAAGCGTCCTATATTGGGTACAACCCCAATTCAACTTTTACATTTCCAGGAGAGCACCTCACAAGCGCCTTTTTGGATACAACACCAAAAGACACCCCGCTATAACCGTCATCACTTCAATTGCGCTGGCGTTAACATAATAAAAAAAAGCAAATAAAAATAAATAAATGACACAAATAGTTATTCTCTCTTTCGTACCTTAATCCTGAACTCAAAAGCGTACAAATCCTCGTCGATTGTTGCGCCAACTCCTTCGTCGGCGCTAACAAAATAGCCCTCACGCCTCCATCTTTCCTCTTCCCTAACTTCATAAATATGGGCAACAAAAACGCGAGCGTCTTCCCACTCCCAGTAGGCGCAACCGCTAAAACTTCCCCACCACTTAACAGCAACGGTATAGCCTGTCTCTGTATCGCCGTCGGCTCTGTCCATCCGCACTCCTTCACCCTTCTCAACATTTGCTCGGACATCCCGTACGAACTCACGAGGTCTTCAAACGATCGCAAAGGGTTTGGAATTAAATTCCTATCATCGCCTTTGATTTTAATCTTATATTGCTTTCTCATCACGTTCCCGAGTTCTTCTTCTGTTTGGTTCGATGTCGATTTCTGCGCGTTTTTCTTTCCATCTTTTTGAGAAGTCGTCGTCTGCCCCGAAGAGCGCTTATGATATAAATCAATTTTCTCTTCTTCTTCTTCTTCTTCGTCATCATCTGATTCGCTCGATGAAGAACTCTCTGAATCTAAATCTGATCCTGATTCCGATTCTTCTTCGCTCGCACTCTCATCATCATCATCATCTTCTTCTTCTTCTTCATCTTCATCGTCACTTTCGCCGCCGCTCTGGATATTTTTTTTCTTCTCCCTCTTACTCTTAAACGCATCGATATCTCTCTTAAACCGTTTCGAATCAAACTTCATTAGAGAAGATCCACCACATAAATCATTGAACGCCTTCTGTGCTTGTTCGGACATTCTTCTCGTTCTATTCGTTATTCTTTATCGACCGCGAGCTCTTAAACTTCTCGCCGTATTGTAGGTCGGTCGTAAAAAAAAAGGTTTTGAAAATAAATAAAAGTTTTTTTTATATCGCGCGGTTTTAAAACAGAGCGGCGATACAAAAAACGTGACAAGAAAGATAAATCGATATCACGCAGGCGATGATTCATTCAATGTCAAACGCGTCGAAGGCCCGAAATTCCTTTCGTTCAATGAGTTCCACGGGCAATAAACGGAATAATACGATCACGAACGCGAAGACGGTTTTAAGTAAACAAAAGTTCCTAGGATTTAGCCGCCGAAATCCGTTAAGTTTATATCCAAAAACGACCGCGAAGGCCGTGCACGATTTTGATCGTGATAGTGAGGAAGACGTTAATCGTGATGATAATGAGAATGAGAATAGAGAACAGTGGGAAGATGATTATGGAGATGATAGTACTACTGCGATGTTTAATAATGGTACTAATGATGATGATAGATCTGCAACTGATTGGCGAACGCAAATGAAAGTACAGGAGATGATGGGGTTAACAAAAAATTTGAGTACTGATAGGGCGACGACGAATAGTAAAAGAGAAGACGCGGATGACGACGGGTATTTCATGAAACCGGCTACGCAGTTCATGATGAACTCCGATTTCAGTTCAGCTGGACCGAACGAGGACGTTTGGTTCGATAACGGCGATGATTGGTTTCAACCGGCGTATACAGAAGTTACGGCTGAACCAGGGTCGATTTTAGAGAAAGTGCAGAGGTTACATTTAGGCGAACCGGCGAGTCATAACTTTGAGGATGGGGAGTACTTTGCTTTAACGAATTATGTGAAACAAAAGGCGGATAATAATTTTTGTTTAGTCATGGAAGTTGCTGAACGCGCGCGAGAGAGGAAGATTGAGAGGTTGGAGTCCTTACATCCGACGCCTGAGATCAACGCACTTCCGGAGATTCAGCAAGCGATTGTTGATTTAGCATTGGAAATTGATGCTTCGGGGGGTAAAGCGTCTGCGTATATGGCCATGTTTCAAGCCGCAGATGGCGCTAGATTAAGGTGGGAGCTTCAAGAAGCGTCGTGGTGCTGGGATAATTGGATCGAACAGCACATGGCGCAGTTTGGTGTCAGCGAAAGAGCCGCCGAGTTATTACATATGGGCGTAAAACTCGAAGATGAAATGGACTTTGAAAAGTCTCTGAATCAGAAAGGGCGAGGAGGTTTCGGTGGTGGTCGTCAATAGAGTTGATGATATGATATCAAACAATGTGTAAGTATATTTGTTATTATTATTTAGCGTTTGTTTTAGCGTTTGTTTTATTAAGTATATTGTGTAGCAACGACAACACTATCCAAATCAATCTCTATCTTATTATTTAAGCCACGAGTTCTAACTCGTGCGGCTTCTCACCAAATAAACTCATCCAAAATTTGGAAAGAAGTTCGTCTTCGACGATTTCTTTCTTTGTCTCAACAAGTTTCGAACACTCAGCCGCGTCGGGAATATCCTCCATGGCCTTTACAACCTTTAACGTAGACTTGATGAGTTCTTCAATCGCTTCTCGTTCGTGTTTCAATGCCTTCTCGGGAATTTCCGTCCACATCGTCTCTAGCATATCGGCGCAAATCTTTTCGGCGTGCTTCAACACGTAGCTACCGCCATTTGCGACTGAATCTCCGCAAAGCCTTTCGAAAGATTCGTGCGTAGAAATCTTAATGCTCGATTCGGGATCTTTCAATCCTACGATCAAATTTTCAATGATCATCTCAACGTCATCGTCAGTGATTGCAAATCCGAGAGAACTCTTTGGCTGCGTCAAGAGAATATCGATGAAATCATACGAAGCCGTTCGAAGTTCCAATCCAGAGTCAATTTTCTGCTTGAACGGTCCAAAATCAATTTCTTTGATCAAAGCTTCGTTGACTTTAAGTTGAGCCAAAATGTCTGGGAGTACCGTCGGTAAAAGAGATGACAAGTCGTCATTTTGTGCGCTATTTCTTCTCGCGATGACAGATAGGAGTTGAGTCGCCGCGCGACGACAATTATGGTCTGAATCACCGACCAATTGGACGAACGATTCAAGAGAAGACTTGAAATGTTCGTCTTTCGGTAGCGAAACTAACGCAATGCGAACTGAATCGACTAACAAGGCTGCCTTTTTCGCATTCGCTGGCGTTTTTTCTCCTTTTAAGATAGAAGTCAATCCTTCCTGAATTTCCTTCACGAGAGCATGATTTCTTGCAACAAATCGCCCAAGAACTTCCGCAATGTCGGCTTTCACCGCATCATCTTCCAAGTTCTCGTCTCGTGCTTTTGAAAGCACAATAGACCAAGCCTGTTGCGTAGATTTAAAGAGTACGTCGTCGTCTTCTCGCTTAGCTTTTTTTTTTCTCGGAGACGCAGAGTACGCCGGCACTGACATTTGAGAGCCAGAGAGCGTGTCTTCGTTAGAGCTGGAGCCATCAGTACAAACAATAACTTCGCGCAGCGCACGCAACGCGCTGTGTTTCAAACTTTCCTTGACACCGTTTGTTGCCTTGATAGTGTCAAGAATCTTTGGGAAAAACGCATCTTTGTTTCCAAACGCGCAACTTCCCAACGCAAACGCCACAGCAGTCTTCACTTCATCGCTGCAATCTTCTTCGAGCTTTTCCCAAAGGATACCTGCGATGTTATTTCCATCGTCGAGTTTGCTTCGTTTCCCAATTTCACCGAGAGTCCAAAGCGAGATGACTTCTCTTTTACCGTCATTTTTACTAATTTCCTTGGAGAGAGAAGCGATTGTTTTCTTTGCAACAACGTCTCCGGCTGCTAAAGTGGCAGTTGCGATACAAGACGCGCGGTTTTTCATTTCTAATCTAGCAGAAGCAATATCTTGCTGCTGTATGCGGACGACTTGATGATCGTCCGTTTCCATGTCATGCGGAGAAGGAACAGAGATCGAAGACAACTCCTCGAAAATTACATCAAAAGTCTCCTTACTAGCGATAACCGCTGCTTCAAAGTATCTCTCCAGCGCTAATAAAGCTTGTCTTTGAATCAAACTCGAACTTACGAATTGCAGGGCGTCTTTCATTGGCCCACCTTCACCAATTTCGGATGCTTTCTTTGCAGCCTTTTTCAATTTGACGCATCGTTCGCATACGGCAGCAAACGCGTTTAAGCACATTGTGGACAAGTACGCGTCGTTTACCACGAATCCGCGGAAAGCAGTGACTGCCTCCTCGACAAATTTCGTGCAATCGACGTCTTTCAGCGTTTTTTCGTCACTTCTTTCGACGAGCGCTTTGAAGCCTTTTAAAGAAGCCTCACGCAAATTTCGATCGTTCTTTCGAAGAAAAGAGGAAAATTCGCAAATAGCGTCTCCGGCAACTCCAGAAAGATCAACTTTAGATGGCGATTGCTTAGCCACTTTTGCCATACTACGCGTTGCGACAAGTCGCGTCGATTCGGACTGCATTCGCTCTATTAAAAGAGCGAGCGCGTTCAATTGCTGAGCAGGCGTCAACGTATCGCCCAAGTGCGTGAGCACGTCTCCAAGGAGCATCACCGAAGTGTCTTTCACTTCTTGATCTTCATCTGGTCGTGACAAGCGCGAAATCGCACAGTCGAGAGAATTCGATGCTAAAGCAGTATATTCCGCTTTGTTTGTGACGGCGATGCTAGTATCTGGTCGCGATCTACGCACTAAGCACGCACACGCGAGTAAACCTTCTGCCGCGAGTTTATAGTAGGGGTCTTTCGTGCAAGAAAATACAGCCTCGGTGAGCTTATCGATGTCGTTCTTCGTGAATTCAATGTACGATTCAGAAGAATACGCATCTTCTGAAGACGCAACGAGTCCGTCTACACTTTGGACGCCGAGGATGTTTGCCGCGAAAGCGACGGCTTCCAATCGCAAGTTTGAAGAGGAATCCCTCTCGCTCAAAACTCCAATATCGTGCGGATTCGTCGTCATAGCTGCGCATGAAATCGCATCGGCGAGCCTCGAACGAGCTTTTTCTGAAGCTTCAATGAACGCAGTCGTTCTGTTAGCGCGGGCAACGGTTCCGAGTAGCTTAAGAGAAGCAACGCTGAGCTTGGTTGCCGCTGCGATTGCAGCTTGACTTTTTTTCTTCGCCTTGCTTTCGTCCCCGACGCATTGTTGCTGCGCTCTGACAATGGCTAAATCTCGCACCATACCAACTAATGTGCGAACAACATTCGGTTCGCACTTTTTAGAAAAGGCTGTAAATGCTGCCGTCAAAGAATCATAGCATTCAAACTTAACCGCGTCTTCGCGATCACTTTTCATTCTTTTGAAGAATTTTCTAAAGATGACTTCGTGATGTCTTTCGAGGATGCCCTCAGATGCGGCGCACAAGATAACGCCAATGACTTTTGCGGAAGCTCTACGGACCTTCCAACTATCGTCATCTTCTATTTCGTCCGAGTAATAGTCGTCTTCGTCGTCTTCGTACGCATCGGCAAATTCGTCCACTTCGTCGTCTTCATCCGCCGCGTCTTTCATGTCATGATCCGGAGTTCGGATTTGACACGTTTCCATTGCATCCGCAGGTGTGTCTCCTTCATCGTCATCGTCGTCGTAGTTTGGATCATACTTCAACAACTTCATAGCCGTCTTGAGAACTTCCTCAAACTGCATTTCTCGAGAATGGTTGAGTTCGGCGTAACGACTTAAGATCGTCTCCAAGGCCATGAGAGATTGTTCGGCGATTGGCTCGAATGCCTCAGAGCCAGAATCTTGTGAGTTTTCCATCTTGTCAACTAATGCGCAGCAAAGCTTTAGTAACATTGGAATGACCGTAGCCGATGCTAAACTTTGCTTTTTCTTCTTTCCTCCCGTTTCCGCGAGCAGTCTTTTACTTTTTTCGTCTTTCGCGGCGATCATTCCTAGAGTATACGCGCCTAACTCACAGTCGACTATACTTGATTCTTTCAAAGCTTTTTCGCACCTGGCCGAAGTGACTTTGACGAGTTCCGTTAACTGCTTCATGTTCACATTTCGGCTCAAAGATGCCAAAATCCCCGAGCACCTTTTTCTATTCGTTAAAGTATTCCCCGCGTTTTGTATTTTCGCCGTCGTCGTCTTCAAAAGCGACGCTACGTCTTTCGAGTTCACAAACTCTGATTTTGTTTCGCACAAAATCTGTACGATCTCCGTCACATCTTCGTGCAAACTCGCTTTATTTTCATCTTTCAGGACGAGGTCAAAAAATGGGATTAAGATGGAACAAAGATCCTTCGAAACCTCTCTCGAATACGCGTACGCTTCACCAGTAATAGTCTTCAACGCAATAATCGCATTCTCCTTATGCCTATTTCGTTCTTCATTATCGACGTGCGGTCCAAACGTCGCCTTCCCTGGCGCAATCTTCCAACACAAATTCTTCAAAGTTAATTTATTTTGTTCGCTCGTCGACTTTCTTAACAAAACCGGCAACGCGGTCACGGCGAGATCTCTACACGTACTGTACTGATCCGCGAGTGCGATTAAAATGACCTCGTGCATTTGCTTCTCCGTATCCGTACCATGCGGTGCTTTATAGCTCTCTTTTAAGAGCTCGGTCGTTAAATCCGATACCGCCATGCATCGGAAATCTGTACCACATTTTGATCGTTATAAATGATCAAAAACCATCGGAGCGATCGAGAGAGAGAGGGAGAGAAAATCGTATGTCAGTACGTGCGCGCGTGTGAGAAACACAAGGAGTATCTATCCAACGCGCGGCGTGTTACGCGCGGCGTGCGAGAGAACAGAACAGAACAACTGAGACAGAACAAATCACACACAGAACAGAACACATACATAACGCGCTCTCTGAAGACCATAAACACGCACACGCACGAAACAAACATTGCATTGCGCGTGTGTGTGAGAGAAAGAAGTTTTCTAATCGTCGCTCTCGTGTCGATCCGACGGTACGGGCGGACAGACTTTTTGATCTCGTTAAAAACGAAAACCAGTTTTCGTTATAAATCCCGAACGCACTTTCGCTCTCGTGTTTGCGTTTGAGAAGAAGGAAGAACGGGCGCGTTTTAGCAACGCTTAAAAACAAAATCTATGCTCGCATACCTCGATCTTTCATGTGGATCTGCTCGAATATCTTCGCGAGACTCGGTTGCGGTGCCATCTTTCTAAAAGCGAAAGAAGTCTTCTCCTTAACTCTCTCTTTTGTGACGATGATGTTCTTGACTGAATGATGAACAAAAAGGTGAAGTTTCCTCCAATGGGCATAAACCGTTTACCCCAGTTTTTTACCCCAGTTTTTCGAAAAAACTGGGGTAATGTATACAAGACTTTTTTTACATACCCCAAAACTGCTGGGGTAATTTTTTCGAAAAAACTGGGGTAATGTATACAAGACTTTGAAACCCTAAACCTCACAAAAAGTGAAAAAAAGCAGCAGAGACGAAAACAAAACATCTTTGAAACATCCACAAAACACATGTACAGAGTACTAGCGAGAATAGCACGAACACAGCAACTATCGTCGCATAAGCATAAACTAAAGTTTCGTCTTCGCAGTGTTGCGATGAGTAAGACGGCAGCGGTGGTAAACAAAAATCGAACGACGCAGCAGCAGCAGCAGCAACGGACGATGCGTGGTCGCCTTCTTCGTCAATCTTCGAAAACGACTGCGACTGCGACTGATGATGATGATGATGACGACGATGATGTTTTGAGCAGTGGTCAGAGTGCGAGTGATAAATATCAGCTCGTGACCTTCTTCAAGTTCGCGACGATCGAGAACCCGGAAGAAGAGTGCTCGAGGCATAAGGAATACATCGAGGAGAACGAGCTAGAGATCAGGGGGAGGATTTACTTGAACGAGCAAGGCGTGAACGCGCAAATGTCCGGTAGAGGAAGAGATGGGGAGCAATACGCGAGATGGGTGAGCGAGCGCGAGGAATTTCGAGGGATGAGGGTGTCAGTGTATCCATATCATGAACACGGTCACCCGGATTTACGGTTGAGGACGAAACCGCAGTTAGTACAGTTGGAAAAGGGGACGAGGCATTTACCGATTCAGGATAAGCGGAGACGAGGAGAGAGTTTATCGCCCGAAGAATGGCACGAGATGATTGGGAACGCGAATGAAGATCCGATGGATTTGAAGAACCCGTTGTTGTTGGATGTTCGAAATGGCTATGAATGGGATGTTGGGCATTTTAAGGGCGCCGCAAGGCCAGTGCAAGAGTCGTTTCGGGAAACTGTAGAGACTAACGTGGATCATAAAATTGGACCGCTCGCGAATATGCCGAAAGATAAACCGATTATGATGTATTGTACAGGTGGTATTCGCTGCGATGTATATAGCACGGTGTTGAAAGAACAAGGGTACGAAAACGTGATGGTTTTAGAAGGCGGCGTACAAGCCTATTTCGAAAAGTATGGAAAAGAGGAGGAACACGCGTGGGATAATCATCTTTTTGTTTTCGATAACAGATTGGCGATGACACCGCAAGGCTTGCCAGCTGCGGACTTGGGCGAAAAAGCTGCAACACTTCGTTGTCACTGCTGTGGAGAATCGAAAGCGCCCCCACCGCATAGAAATTGTCCAAATGTCGATTGTAATCGCTTATTTTTAGTCTGCCCAGGGTGTTCGCAAAAGCTCGATGGGTTTTGCTGTGAAGCTTGTACTCAAGCAACACACGTGCGTCCGCAATTAGTCAACCCTGGACGGTATCAGAAATATGAGGCGTACGATACGCCAGAAGCGAGAGCGGCCCGAAGAGGCGAGGGGAGAAATCGACGAAAGAATCTCAGAATTTTGAAGAGAAAATTGGCGTGCGCCGAGTACGTCATTCGCACTAAAATCAACGGCGGCAACGATGAGAGCGATTCTTCTTCTTCAATGTCTGGGACTTTCGCGGCTCGAACACGTAGCAACACTAAAATAGAAAATGATGAAGACGAAGAAGGAGACAAAGAAGACGAAGAAGACGAAGAATGGGACTCCGATGGAAATGGGAAAAAGATCAAACCTGCGAATTCGAAATATGCTCGAACGCGAATGCGATTGGAAGAAGCTATTGCATTCGTTCAAGGTGATATGACGCCAGAAAATCTAGTAAACGCGATGGAGAAATTAAACACGGACAGAGTTCAAATGAACCGAGAAGCGAAGAAGCAACAAAAGGAAAGTGTCTTCTAAAATTATTATTATTATATGTTAATATGTTAATATGTTTATTGTATTATTCCCTATTATTTGCAATAATACGTACAATTGTTTTTATATCCGCGCTTTCTTCGTTTCGCATATACATACACTCTCGCTTTTTCTATTAGTAGTTTATATAAATATTATGTTCATCATTTATTATCGGTAAAGATGATATACTGACCCTGCTCGTGCTCGCAAATCAAAATTCTATTCGTACATTTTTTTTTAATATGGATAATTCAAAATGTTTTTTCAACGTTTACAGTTCTTTCGCCAAGTTTCGTACTTTTTAAATATAAAGACGCCGCTTCAGCATCTTTTTTTCTTTTGAACGCCATCCAAGCTTGCCCACTGGAACATCTACCGTCTTCGTCCAAATTTGTCTTAAGCCATTTAATCGCGCCAAACTGTGCAAAGTTCTCGTATAAGAACAAATCGGAACAATTCGTTGGCAAGTTATTCAGTTTCAAACGATATTCTGCCACTACCTGAACTTCATCGGAGGAGAATGAAAGGTCAGAAGCTTGCTCGTCCGAGAAAGCGTTACTTTCATCTAACATTTTTGCATTTTTCCCTACCCCCCGCATAGGCGATTGGGGGTTTGATTTCGTCGTTCGATTGAAATGCTTCCCGTTTCTAAGAGATTTCTCGAGCTTGTCCAATTTACTTTTATTATTATTATTATTATTACTATTATTGCCGGCAATGTTATTATTATTACCATTATTACCATTATTATTATTATTATTATTAGAACCACTACCTCCAGTTGTTTGGGCAATTGTCCCACCTGGAGAAACGGCGCTGGCGTTGGGATTGTTGTTAAATCCTAAAACACCGTGATGTTCATTGTTTTTTTGTCTTCTTCGGTTTTTTGAATCCGCCGTGGCAAACCTTACAGTTAGTGGCGTAATACCTCCGAGTATGGACTTGCCGTTCATGGAACTTACCGCAGACATTGCTTGTTCAACTGATGCAAATCGAATCAACGCCCCGACAGAAGTCGTCATCGAAGCGTGTAAAAGGCGCAATTCAACAACTGTGCCAAATTTCGAAAACATTGACATTAAAGCGTTCTCGTGCAAGAGTGGAGGTAACCCTTTAACGTATATATTATCCGACGGTTTCAATTCTTCTTGTTGTTGCATCATTTGTTGTTGTTGTTCTATGGCCATCATCGCGATGTTAATATTTGCAGGATTCATGGTCGCCGCCGAGAGCAAACTGTTAACGACTTTCGCTTGATCCGGCGAACCAAAATCTGACCCAACAGTTATAATCGGTTGTTGAGCGCTTCCTGAACCCATGATGTCAATATTCGCAGATTGAACTCCAAACACATTTTGCTTCGCGAATTGTGGATTCTGCCCATTCATTGAATTCCCATTCGAATCCGTATTCGCAAATTTCACTTCGATTGATTTTTTATGCAACACTTTCCCGTTCATATTCGCGATTGCGTTCACGGCGTCTGAAAACGTCGCGAATTTCACGAACCCAAAGCCTCTGGATATTTGCGTCGTCACATCTCTTATCACGCAGCACGATTCGACGTTCCCATGTAACGAAAACAAAGTCTTCAATTGTAACTCATCCACTCTTTCTGGTAAATTCTTTACGTACAAGTTACTATGAAGTTGTACTCTTTGTTGTTGTTGTTGTTGTTGTTGTTGATTATTATTCAATCCATTCATATCATGCGATTGCTGAATAGCCATACCTAACATCATTTCTTGTCGCTGTTGTTGTTTCAGTTGTTGTTGCTGTGGAGACTGAGGGGGACTAAACGCGTTATTCACCATCATCGCGTTCACGTATTGCGTCTGTTGCGCCTGTAACGAACCGTTGTTATAGTCGCCCCCTATTGCCCCAAAATCGCCCCGAGCACTCCTATTCTGCGTTCCTGTAAACTCTTCCCCTCCATGTTTATCCGTGTTCCGCTGTCGCAAAGGTAAACTGTTACTGAATATCTCGCTCCCGAACCCATTGAATAAGATTTCAGTATTATTCGCAATCTGTCGCTGCATCTGTATATCGCGCTCGTACCCATCCTCGTCTTCATCGAAATCGTTTTCGTTGTTACCAAAAGCCGTAAACGTTAAAACATCATCGCGCATATCGTACGTTTATATACTTTATATCGAGTTTACAGTAACACACGACACGACACGACACGACACGACACACGCAACGCGCGATATACAAACAATCCTAAACCTCTCTCAATCTCTCTCAATCTCTCAATCTCTCGTTTTTTAATAAATATCTGTGGCGTGGACGTTTTTTTATATCGCGAAGGGGCACTTTTTGCGTTTTTTTTTTGAACGATTTTGCCCGCGAAAAGGCACTTTTTTTTTTTTTTCAAAATAGCGGAAAATTTCACTTCTGCACTTGCCAGCTTGCTGGCCGTCTTTTTTCGCATCTGAACACGTTTTTGCTTTTGACATGTTTGACGTGTTTGATCGAGTAATAACGTACAAAAATAACTTTTGAAACGAACGAACGACGACGATTTTCTGAGCCTGAACGTGCATGGAAGCTGCTTCTCGCGCGTTGCAATTTTGTGAACGTCAAAGTTTCTGGCCCCTGTTTACTCTATTGATCTAACGATTTTTGTTTGACCCAAAATTCAGTTCATTTTGACCCCTATATATTTTATGCGCATACTGTTCATGATGGGAGCTAACGCGATGGGAAAAGAACGGTAGAGATCAGAAAAAGAGACCCCTCGATGTTGCCCTGTTCTTTTAACTGGATGGGTAGTCTACTGACCGAGGAAACGTAGTACTCATGGCGTTATTTTTGAGTACTTTTAAGCACCGAGGATTCCGTCAGTCCGTTTAAAAACTGCTGCCGGTTTACTACATTCCTCGTCGTAGAGAGAAGAACAGTAAACGCAGTTTGTGCCGCTCTCTGAGCCGCAGACGCAGCCGCAGACGCAGACGCAGACGCAGTAAAAACGGGTGAATTTTAAGAAAAAATGACCACAAAAACGGCCCACGCAGCCGACGATGACAAGCGCTCGTTCCTGAAATGCTTCGATAGACTGAAACGAGAGTTAATCGAGGACGAACGAAGAGATAATCAAGTCAAAATCGCGATCGATTGGATCGAAGAGATGATCTCCTATAACGTTCCGCATGGGAAGTTGAACAGAGGGATTGCCGTGATGGACGGCGTCAGAGCGTTGAACGCGTATTGCAGCGAAGAGTTGATGTGGAAAGCAATGGTCTGTGGATGGGGCATAGAATGGTTACAGGCTTATTTCTTAGTCGCCGATGATATCATGGACGAATCGATTACGCGCCGAGGGCAGCCCTGCTGGTATAGGCAACCGCACGTTAAAATGAACGCAATTAATGATGGGATTTTGTTAGAGATGCAGATTTATAAGATTTTGAAGAGACATGTTGGTACTGGAGACCCGGCGTATGCGCATTTGTTGGAATTGTTTCACGAGGTTACGTATCAAACCGCATCGGGGCAGTTGATTGATTTAATCACCGCTCCAATCGGCGTCGTTGATTTAACAAAGTATACCGAAGAGGCTTACATGAGAATCGTGACTTATAAGACGGCGTTTTATACGTTTTATTTACCAGCCGCTGCTGCTATGAGATTATCCGGTGTTGAAGATGAAAACGCGTATAAAGTCGCGAATGATATTTGTGTCAAGCTCGGGCAGTTTTTTCAAATCCAAGACGATTATCTCGATTGCTATGGCGATCCAGCCGTGATTGGGAAAATCGGTACGGATATTAAAGATAACAAGTGCGGATGGTTGGTCGTACAAGCGTTGAAAAAATGCTCTGCAGAGCAAAGAGAAATCATTGAAGAAAATTACGGGAAAGACGACGCAGAGTGCGAGAAGAAAATCAAGGCACTTTATCGAGAGTTGGATTTGGAAAAGCTTTATTTGGAGTACGAGGAGAAGAGTTATAAGGAGTTGACGGAAATCATGGAGAACCAAACTGCTCTACCGAAAGAATTGTTTAGCTCAATGCTTGCAAAGATTTATAAGAGAACGAAATAAATTTGCGTCAAGTTGCGATAGTTGCCCAAGAGCGAGCGAGAGAGTTTTGAAAAGAAATTTTAATACAAATAAATATAATAGTAATGATAATAAATAGTAACGCGCGTTAAGCGTTATTGAACAACGGAGATGTTCCAGGACTAGGACTATCCATTTCGCTCATTGGCGTCTCAGCTTGGTTTTGATCTATGTTATGTATCTCCTCATCTACTTTTGACATTGCTTCGAACAGGACGCCGTGATATTTCCGTACGGTTTGTCTCAACTCGGTGAACTTTTTCGCTAAACCTTCCATTTCTCTTACATGATCTTCGCGAATTTTGGCCATGTTCTTTTTAATCATTTGTATCTCGCGTTCTTCTTCTTCGTTTTTCATCTTGTTCGAGCCAGCTCTGGCTTTTTCTGCTTCTAAAGCCTCTTCTGCGGATTTCAAAGCAGCGCGAGCGGCTTGTTCTTTCAATTCGCCTTGCGCTTTTAATCTTTGCATGCGTTCGTTCAAAGTTTGTTCTTGTCGTTTTAATTGTTCGAGCTTTGCGTCTAATTTCCACGTTTCTTCCTCGTTTTCTGCAATCAAACGTTTCGATTCATCGATTTTGAGTTTTAACTTTTCTTGTACTTCTTGCTCTTCGATTATTTTGGCCATTATTTCATTCGCGTATTTCAATTGCTCGCTTAATTCTTCGCACACTTTTTGATCCTCTTCCATCTCGCGCACTTTCCCTTCCAATTTAGAAACTTTATCCTCCTCGACTTTCATTTTTCTCATCGCTTCTTGTAATTCTGGATCATCTTGCGAACTCTGCAACTTTTCGCTCTCTCGTTCCATCTTTTCCTTGAGCTCTTTATTCGTCTTCTCGGCTTCGGCTAAAGCTCGTTCTAAATTATCCAACTCAATTTGCCCTCTCGTTACTCGTTCCTCTTCTTCGGCAATCTCTCTCTCTTGCGCGGCTAAAATTCGCTCCCCTTCCTCAATCTCTCTCTCCAACTCTCGATTCTCTCTCTCTAACCTTTCCAACTCTTCTGGATCCTCAGTTTCCCTCGTCCCTCTTTGCTCGGCTTCGTAAACTTCCTCGCGCAATCTCTCGTACTCTCGCTTGAGCTCTTTCAACTTCTCCTCCTCTTGCGCGCATTCATTAATAATGTCAGCAAACTCGATCAACTGTTCTTCCCTGAACTTCGCGAAGTTTATCAACGCCGACATGTTCCTCCTCGTTCTCGTGTATTCCGGTTTCCACACGTCCTTGAACGAAAAATCCTCCACGCCGATTTTCATCATCAGCTCCTGTAATTGCGATAAGAACAATAAATTCGGAATCGCATCTTCGTATAACTCGGGGAACTCTAAACACTCCGAAGCGATCTCTTCATCCGGTTCCTCTAGCGACTCTATTGTTATTCCTAAGAATAACTCGAAGCATTGTTCGTAGACGTTTCTTAACGAGTCATGCGTCGGTCGTAATAAATCTCTTTCGTTCAATTCGATTTTCAATTCTTTCAAGCACGATCTTATTTCATCGTTTGATAGGATTGGGAACGAGTACGACATTCTGTTGATTTATTTATCTCTGCGTGTGCCTTTGTGTATTTCTCGTTTTGTTTTTTGTTACTAATTCGTTTGTTATTATTTATTCATACACGCGTATGATGTGTACGAAGTAAACTGTCGTGATGATTCGAAACTGATTTTGAAATCCACTTTGTTGAATCTGAAAAATCAAAAATGAGTGAATGGGAAGACGAAAGCTTTTAGGTACGTCTATGAACGTTAAAGAAAAGAAGTGATAATAACAATAATACAATAGTAAAAGTATTCGTTCAGTTTTTGTTAACCGACCTTACAATTCTTGAGCGATTTAGGTTTCACTGGACCGTTTACGCTGATCAAATCGTTATTGAACCAACTCACGGAGCCGTCTAAAGCATTTGCAGTGAAACCGTCTTTAACTTTGTCCCAGAGTTTTTTCTTGACGACTTTGTTTTCGGCATGGATTGGAGGTAGTTCTGTGTCTAGACCGGCGAATGTTAAGCGTTCGCCGTTAGAGCTTCCTAGAGGCGCTTCGATGACTTCAATTTTTTGTTTATCGTCAGTGGACGCGCATAAGACCATGCCGTGCGATTCGACGCCTTTCATGTTTCTAGCTTTCAAGTTTCCTACGAGGATGACTTTTTTTCCTACTAAATCTAAAGGGTTTTCGTAATGCTGCGCGATGCCAGAGCATACTGATCTCGGTCCATCCTCGTCTCCGCAATCGATCGTGGATACTAATAATTTCGAAGACTCCGGGTCTGGGTGATTTTGGCACGTTAAGATCTCACCGACGACTAAATTAAAACCTAAGACGTCCTCATCCAAAGCTTGTGTTGGGCCGCTCATTGCTTGCTCTATTGCTTCCTTACTAATCGGTTGTTGTTGTTGTTGTCGTTGATTACTTGTAGAAGAAGAAGTAGAAGACAAACTACTCGAATCATCGCCGTCGCTCGACAAAGTAGTTTCCCCCATAATCCTCGGTGTCCTAAAATACCCTCCTTCATAGTTCTTCGCCGAATTCAATAGTCGTTCTCGATCAAACACGATCTTCTCATCTTCTGTATATTTCGTCCTAAAAAATCTCGTTTCGTCCTCGTCTTCGTCCTCGTCTTCCCCACCGTTCAAGTCATTATAACCTCTCTTCACATTCACCAACCCTAACCTTTCCCATTCTCGATCAATATCAATATCATTCAACTGCCCAAACCATCCAACGATTGCATTAATCTTCGGTTGCCAGTCTTCGACTTCTTCGTCGGTGATTTGTATTCTCGCAGTATGTGCGAGCTCGCGTAAGTTCGGCATCGGTGGCAGCTTTTTGTTTTTTATATCTAAATCTGATGATTTATCGTCATCATCCTCTTTTGCGTTGTTCTTTATGTACAGTGAACGATTATTATTATTATTATTATTAAGAAAACGAACTCGAGTGTTACATCTCGTCGTTTGAACCATGGGAGTACGGAGCGCTTTAGTGTTTATTGGCATATTTTTAAAGCGTTACTACTTTTAACTTGTTGTTTTTAAGTGATGGAATTTTTTCTTGACGCTGCTGATCTTCATTCAAAAAGAGGTGAGAGGTCAGAGGTGAGAGGTCTCACAGCGTGTACGTATGTGTATGCATGCAAGTGTGATTATGTTATTATATCTTTTGTTTAGCTGGCGCAGCAGCAAAACGGTTGTTAATGATACCGTGCACGTTCTTCATGTGCGTATTCAAGTTAAACTTCAACCCGAAAGCGGCTCCGCAATATTCACAAACGGCATTCTTTTCGGTCGAATGCGTGACGTAATGTCTTTGGAGTTTACTGTTATCAACGAACGCTTTGCCACATCCTTCAAAGTCGCAGATGTGTGTTTTTTCTTTATGCTGGTTTGCGACGTGTCTGAGCATTCTCGGCCTATCGAGGAATCTTTCGGTACAGTTTGGGTCCGTACAAAAGACGGTCAGGAGTTCTGGGTCGACTTTGTCGTTGTATATTCTCCCATTGCTGGCGACCGGGATGCCGATGGTGTTTTTGAACGCAAAGCCGCCGCCTTTTTGTATTCTCTGCGTGGCGCCTTTTAACGCTTGTTCGTATCCAGGGATTGCTAACAAAGCTTCGTCGTCTTTGTTTGAATTTTCTTCCCTATCTGGCGTATCTACATTCAATTGCGGCAACCACGCTGGGCGCTCGGCAGTATCGCCTTTTTGTCGCTTCCAAAACGAGAGCTCGGTGCAGAACTTTTTATTAGGTTTGTCGCATTCGTCTTCGTTTTCTTTTTCATTGTTTTCATCGTTTTCATTCGTTTCGTTTTTTTCATCATCGTTGTCCTTGTCTTGGGCCGCCTCCCGATCATCCTCATCCATTATGTTCGGTATTCTAAATTTCGTCTTTGTCCATTTCGTCACAGTTCTTTCCTTAGCCTCTTTCGATAAATCAAAATTCTTAATGATTCTTATCTTCCCTTGCGCGGTTTT
>Ga0302126_10000930_pt1 | contig 18170 bp, 17 predicted proteins | sample CB4_20m_MG_FD_203108 | JGI IMG/M metagenome (GOLD analysis project Ga0302126, IMG submission 203108) | Marine microbial communities from Western Arctic Ocean, Canada - CB4_20m | ecosystem: Environmental > Aquatic > Marine > Oceanic | place: Canada: Western Arctic Ocean | collected 2017-09-24 | reverse complement strand
CCGACAACATCATTGGATCAATACCCATAGAACCAAGAGCCGCAGCCCATTTATCCTCATCCGCTAGACCAAACACAATCTCAAAACTGGCATCACAAATCAGCCATCCGTTTGCCAGCAGTTCCGCCTCAAGTTGACCAGCCGCCCATCCGGAATAGCCCAAGGCTAGTAGACTAGTGTTGGGCCCATTGCCCTGCGATAGATCTCTTAAAATATCAATTGTGGCAGTCAGCGCAAAATCTGCGCCTATCCTGAGTGTATCAGGATCGCCTATATATTCCGCAGAATGTAGTAAAAACCCTCGCGATTTCTCAACAGGCCCGCCAAAATGAACCGAAATATTTGGCGTGGATGGGCCGGTCGCAATATCCAAATGTCCCAAAAGAGTTTTCAACTCCAGCTTTGCGTTTGGTTTGTTTACAATCAGGCCCATTGCACCATCTGCCGAATGCGTGCCTATATATATAACCGAATGGGTAAATCGCGGATCACCCATGCCTGGCATAGCCACAAGTAACTTACCCACCAGATTCGAATTTTGAGATACCATAAATGAAATATGTATTTGATTTGAGGCAACAACAAGCTGTTTCACGCGTTTCGCGCTTTGTTCAGAAAAAAGTGAGTTCTTATTTTCACATTATCACGCTATGCAAGTTCCTATGAACACATTCCTACGCAAAATAGCCCTTATGGTACTGGCTTTATCACCGCTTCCCACTCCAATTTCAGCAGATGAATTGGATGACATTTTGCAAGTCACCCTGCGCCCTGGTTGGCGCGCGACTGACGGTACCCATATAGCGGCCTTACAAATTACGTTGGCCCCCGGCTGGAAAACCTACTGGCGCCAACCAGGGGACACTGGCATTCCGCCAAAGTTTGATTTTACCCAGTCATCGGATTTGGATCTGGTGGACGTGCTGTATCCCACCCCACAAATTACATGGCAGGATCAGATCCGCACGATTGGCTACCAAGGCAGTGTGGTGTTTCCAATTGTTACTCAGCCCAGAATAACAGGCGATGTGACATTGATGGGACAAATCGAGGTTGGCGTATGTAAGGAAATTTGCATCCCAGTTTCTTTGGACCTTTCAGCCCGCCTTCCGGCACGCGGCCCCAAAGATCCGGTGATTGTAGCTGCGCTAGAAACCTTGCCAAGAACGAGCAAGAACAAAATTATTTGCACTTTCTCGACCGCTGACGAAGGAATGCAGCTGTCGCTCACCCTACCGCATCCAGACCAAGAAATAAGCGACGCCACAATAGAATTGGGCAACTCCCGGCTTTGGATTGAAACTCCAACAGCCATGCGCGCAGGCGACCAATTGCACATTAGTGCAAACATCCTAACCCCAAGCGGCAATCCCGTAGCTGTGGGGCGTGGCGACGTTATCACTACAATTTTCAGCGCCACGTCTGCAACTGAATATATTGGTTGCCAAGGTTCTTAGCGTTTCATTCGAAAATTCAACACCAAAGCAGACAATACATACAACCCGAAAAGGACGATGGCACTACACACTACAAACAGTGCGAGAGCAATTTGAGGGGGCGAGGCAAAGGATAAATTTTCCAACGGTGACGGAAGCCTACCACTAACCATAACCCACCCCAAAGTTCCAACAAACAAACCAGACACACAAGCAATGGCTGCCCCAAACGGCAGGCTGGGACCACGAGCGTGCATCAATCCACGGAGCGCGCGTTTAAAACTCGCCACTTGCGCACCAACATCAGCTTGCATTGCTAACAGTGCAGGAACTACTATCAAAACCAATAACATTCCGAAACCTAAGCCATAAACTAAAGTAATTACAGTTGGTTTCAGAAATTGCGCTTGTGATGAGGTTTCATACAATAAAGGAGAAAGCCCTAAAACTGTCGTCAATGTGGTGAGCATCACAGGTCGCAAGCGGTCAGTTACACCATCTAAAATGGCTGGAAACAGACCCCGCTCTTTTGCGTATTCATCTATAGTGGTTATCAAGACTATTGAATCGTTAATGATTATACCAACCATTCCAATCAGTCCAACTACCGAAAACAAAGATAATGGGATGTCGTACCACCAGTGACCATAAATTGTGCCCACTAAACCAAATGGTATAATGGCCATAATAACCAAGGGCCTTGTCCAACTTGAAAAAATCCACGCCAACGTCATAAATATGCCTGCAAGAGTCAAAATAAGTCCACGTGTAGCATCATTACGAAAATCGTCCTCTTGCTCTGCCAACCCAGACAAATTGAAAACTACTTGAGTTTCCTCCGCAATTTTTGGTAAAATTGTTTCCTCTAATTCTGCAATAATGGCATTCGCACGAGCTGGATCATCTTCAGATATGTCTCCCGTGACTGAGATTACTTGGATCCCATTCTCACGACGAACCGTGGAAAAACCCGTACGTTGCTCTACTGTTACTATATCAGCGAGAGGCACATAATCACCTGCTTGCGTACGGATGAGCATTCTATCTGTAAAATCTGCTGTTAGCTCTCCTTTGAGAACTTCTACTCGAATTGTAGCTGATCTCGGTCCATCTGGAAAGCTAGCTGCCTCAATACCATTCAAGTGGTTTCGTAGAGTTCTTCCAAGAGCATCAATGGTCAGCCCGAGGGATTGACCTTGTGGCGTCAACTCTAAGATCAACTCTTCCTTATCATAAGCCAGGGTGTCCTCAACGGCCGATACTTCAGGGTATTTGACGAGTGCGGATTGCAAGGCTTCAGATGCCGCCTTCAAGGTATCTGCATCAGCACCTGAAAATTGAACGTCTAATGCATCTCCACCGGGCCCAGAACTCCACCCACGAAAACTGATTGTTTCTACACGTGGGTGCCGCCGAACAGCATCTTGAAGATCTGCTACAAAAGCGTACGAAGAATAAGGCCTCAGATCTGCATCTATAAGTTCGACCGCAATTGAGCCTAATTGGTCGAGATTTTTTGTGTCAGATCCAGCGAGGGGCCGACCTGAGTTTCCACCAATTTCTGCCATCACAAAGCTGATTGGAGAGCGTCCATGTTTTTCTTTATACTGCGCACCAACCTCTTCGACTGCATCCTGAAATGCTTTCATCTGAACTATTGAATCTTCACGCGTTGCGCCAGGAGCCATCGCAAAGTTACCAGTAACCGACGACCGCTCTGGCGCATTAAAAAATCGCCACTGGACATCACCATTAATAAATAAAACTGCCTGACTTGCTAATGCAAGAACGACAGCCGCAAATACTGGATAACGAGCCCATATTACAAATTTTATAAATGGTCGAAAAAGAAGCCTTTTAAAATGATCGAGTAATTTATTCATATTATGCGACGGTAAGTCATACCAACGCAAAGTTTCCCCGTTAGTAATCGAATGTGCCATATGGTGCGGTAAAATTAAGAAACACTCTGCCAATGACGCAATCAATACTACAATCACTGTGAAGGGAATGTCTGCAATCAAGTCTCCAAAGCGCCCACCAATAGCTACCAGACCGAAAAATGCGATTACCGTCGTGAGCGTTGCTGAAAACACCGGCGTGAACATACGTTTTGCAGCATTTTCTGCCGCCACCATGGGGACTTCACCCAAACTACGCGCACGAAAATCTGCATGCTCACCAACCACAATAGCGTCATCAACTACTATCCCAAGTGTTATAATAAGAGCAAATAATGATATCATGTTGATTGTTATTCCAGACACGTACATCAGAGCGACGGCTGCGGCCATGGCAGCCGGAATCCCGGCAGCTACCCAAAAAGCTGTTCGAACGTTTAAAAATAAAAACAGTAAAAGCACGACTAATCCAAGGCCTTGAAGGCCATTTTTCATCAACATTGACAGTCGAGCTGAAATAGCCTCAGATCGGGTGCGTATCAGTTCGACCTGAACCTCCGGCGGCAAAATTTCTTTCATTTCCTTTGCAACATTCTCAACAGCTTCTTGAATAGTGATAGAATCCCCTTGGGCTGACCTATCAATGCGGATGGATATTGCTTGCTTTTCACCCACGAAATAGGCCCGATTTCGATCGATACCTTGCTCAATCACTCGGCCCACGTCACCAATGACAAGCGCGGAACCATCTGTATTTGAACGTAAAATAATCGCGCTAATGTCACTTACACTGCGTTTCGCAACGCCAGTCCTAATGCGCGCACTACCCGCAACGTCGCCCGCCGGATCAGCTTCAGCTTCCTCCATAATCGCACTCGCTATTTGCGACATAGTTACGTCATGCTGGATTAAAGATAGGCTATCAACCTCTACGATAGTAGAGCCAGCCGCCACGCCACGAACACTGGTCCGGGTAACGCCCGCAGCAAAAAGGCGGGTGATAAACTCATCAGAAAATAGGGCTAATTGCTTAATATCGACTGGACCTGAAATCACGACATCAGTCACCCTGTCCCGCCAGAACCCACGCTTCACACTGGGGTCGTCCGCATCATTGGGAAATTGTGATGCAACGGAATCAACCGCTATTTGAGCATCATCAGTACCACGGGCCATATCCCAGCCGGGTTCAAATTCCATTAAAATTCGAGCTTGGCCTTCCGATGAAGTGGCTGTAGTGCTGGTAACCCCCTCCACGCCGAGTAAGGACAGCTCCACAACTTGAACAATGGCACGGTCCACATCTTCCGGACCGGCACCGTCCCAACGAACACTGACTGTTACGTTATCTATAACAACATCAGGGAAGAACTGTGCTCGCATTTGTGGAAACGAAACAACTCCCGCCAAAAGCATCACTAATAAGAAAAGGTTGGCCGCTGTACGATGGCGGGTCATGTAGGATAAAATACCACTAGTTGTTTTCGCCATAACTGACATGGATTATCCTCCCATCCGGCTTTCCAACCGTTCGACCATTTCGTTTGGAACCTCTGGTTTTTTTAACTGATCCAAAATACGGTTTTTAGCATCCTTTGGTATATATTTATTTCCTTCGACAAAGGCTATCAACTTAGCACGACGTTCTGGGTCAAGCGCGACCATAGAAGGCGCTTCTGGCTCCTGTCCCTCTTCAGCTGAAAGGACGCGCACCTTAATACCAGTACCAAGCACTGGAGAACGTTCAGCAACAACTTTTGCATCTTGCAACTCGCGTGACCTCACCAAAACATCGTCTCCTTGCCGTCGGATCAGCGTCACTTCAGTTTCCTTCAAACGCTCGTCGTCACCAACAACAAGAACTTTATTAGAACCGCTCAATGCCGAAGCCGGCAACTTGGCAACCCAACTCAACGCGGGCTCTGTAATATCAACCGTCACAAAGTCACCTGGACGCAGGCCTTTAACATTGGCGAGACTAGCAAACAAAAGTCGACCGGTAAGACCCTCACCCACAACCGCAGCCTCACGCGTTAAGGCACCTTCCGTTTTCATTTCAGCGCCCAAAACATCTAAGGTCGCAGAAATTTTAGAATTTCGAAGGACTCCGTCGTCATTTAGCAAGCGCTGATGCTGGGATGTGCTAACCCGAAATGCGACCTCTAAGGCCAAAGGATCAACAAGCTGACCAATCCGCTCATTGTTAGTTACAGTTCCACCCTTAACTACTGTCACATTTGCTAAAGAACCAGAAAATGTGGCCCGCAGCACGGTATCACGTAAATTTCTCTCGGCTTCAGCTAAAGAAATCTTAACCCGGATTAACCGCGCTTTGGTTTGATCAAGACGCGCTTCGGTCGCTTGAAAGGACTGCCTTCTCGACAAGATAGCTTGCTTTGCGGATGAAGCGGCAAACTCTGCAGTTTCCACAGAGGCCTCCGTCCCAACGCCACGCTCTACCAAATCATTTTGTCTCTTCAGTGCTTTCAAACGAAGCGCAGCTTGTTCTTTGGCTGCAGAAACTTCATCACTGGCTAACTGTAGAGCGCGAGTTGCCTCTCGCATATCTGCCTGTGCATCAGCCATGTCTGCCTGAACGAGCGCTAAACCGGTCTCAGCGTTTGATGGATCAATTTGAAGTAGAATGTCTCCCTCTTGGACTTGCCCTCCATTTTGGAAGTTAGGGTGCAAATCAATAACGGCGCCACTTACTGCAGCGCGAAGATCAAGACTACGCTGACTTTGGATTTCGCCAAAAACTTTCAAAACTGGAATTTGCTTACCAGCTTCAAAAGGAACCACATTCACAGCAAAAGTTCGTTCGCGCTGCCCACCGCCCCTGCGTTGGCCATCATCTTTATTCTCGATTGCTGAACGCACCATCACAAATGCAAAGGCAAAAATCGCAAGCGTTGTCCCAACAAGAAATAGTCCCATTAAACTCTTGCGTAGAAACCGCATCAGCCCATTCCTTCAAATTTGATCTATATGGTAGGGCATACATTACCCCCGTCACCATTAAATAGTGAAAAAGGTTATTTCCTTCTTAAATGTTCATCTAAACGTGGCATGATTTCCACAAAATTGCAGGGTCTATGCCGCATATCAAGTTGTTTGACCAAAATCTCATCCCAAGCGTCTTTACACGCCCCAGGGCTACCAGGCAGTGCAAACATGTATGTGCCATTGGCCACGCCGCCAGTTGCTCGGCTTTGAATAGCAGATGTGCCAATTTTTTGCATCGACACGATAGTGAATACGATACCAAAGGCATCAATCTCTTTTTCATAAACATCGCGGTGCGCCTCAACTGTCACATCGCGACCAGTAAGGCCGGTGCCACCCGTTGAGATCACCACATCAATAGCCTGGTCCTCAGACCAACGACGCAATTGGTCCGCAATGGCGTACCTTTCGTCGCATATGACATCCCTATTTGCCAAAATATGCCCGGAGGCCTGCAATCGTGCTACCAGGATGTCACCTGATTTATCATCATTCAGAGTTCGGGTATCAGAAACCGTGAGTACGGCAATGCGAACGGGCACGAAATCATCTTTTGAGATAACATCCATTATTTAAGCTTTCTTTGTTTAATGCTTGCTCAGCCATACTTTCAGCGCCAGTAAATCCTGCCAAGCCTGTTTTTTTTCAGCTGATTGCCGCAGTAATACATTTGGATGCACCATTGGCAGAACTGGAAGGCCAAGGCCTTCCTGCCATTGTCCACGCAGCTTGGCCACACCCCGCTTTCCAACGACCGCAGAGCAGCTCGTATTACCCATACAAATCAAGACTTCCGGGGCCGCGAGCTCCACATGCCGACGAACAAACGGCATCATCATCGCAATTTCTTCAGGCCTTGGCTCCCTATTTTGAGGAGGACGCCAAGGGATTACTGTCCCAATATAAACATTTTCTGCGCGGTTGAGCCCAATAGCTGCCAACATTTTATCAAGTAACAAGCCAGCAGGGCCAACGAAGGGCACACCTTGTAGGTCTTCTTCACGTCCCGGGGCTTCGCCAAGAATCATAACCCTTGCACCCACTGTGCCGTCACTGAACACCAAGTTACGCGCACCACGTCGTAAATCACAATGCGGGAAGTTTTTAAGGGCCTGTTTCAGCCCATCCAAATCTTGCGCTACTTCTGCAGATTTTTCAGCAATTGCGATCGGATCCAGCGTTACAGGCGCTATGATAGCAGGGGATGACACAACTGGTATCACTATAGGCTTTGGCTTTTCAGCCGGCATCAGATAGCGGTCAATCGGCGTGTCGCCAATAGCGTCAGATACGCCTAGGTCAGCTTGCCATTCCAATGCGGCCCACGCCATGTGCCAATCCGTGTATTCCATGTCACTAAACTAAGCCTATCGGTCGGGAAGGTAAATCACCCAATCTTTTGATTTGATATGTGCAAATTTGCAGCGCTCACTCATCATTTTACAATTCCTTAACTGCAGCCCTTGCCGTGTGCGTTTAGGCTTTCTATAAACCTCCAACCGGAGAGGTCGTCATGCAACTTCAGCATCTATTGGGGATACAACCCCTACACCCCCAGCAAATCACGGAAATACTGAATTTGGCCGATCATTATGCCGACGGCAACAGGACATCTTCGCGAAACAGTAATGTGTTGGCGGGCTGCACCCAGATCAATATGTTTTTTGAAAACTCAACACGAACGCAGGCTAGTTTTGAGATTGCTGGTAAACGGCTAGGCGCTGATGTGATGAATATGGCCATGCAGGGCAGTTCGATCAAAAAAGGCGAAACACTTATTGATACGGCTTTGACCCTCAATGCAATGCACCCTGATTTGATTGTGGTTCGCCATCCCCATTCAGGAGCTGTCGATCTTTTGGCACAGAAGGTAAATTGCTCGGTGCTCAATGCAGGCGACGGCTGGCATGAGCACCCTACTCAAGCCCTATTGGATGCTCTGACCATCCGCCGCTCCAAAGGCAGATTACACCGCCTAAACATTGCGATTTGTGGAGATATTGCCCACAGTCGAGTGGCGCGATCTAACCTGATTTTGCTTGGAAAAATGGAAAATAGGGTCCGCCTTGTGGGACCTGCTACGTTGATGCCAGCTGGGATCACAGAGCTTGGAGTTGAGGTCTACCATGATATGGAAGAAGGCCTAAAAAATGTTGATGTGGTAATGATGCTCCGCCTCCAACGTGAGCGTATGGATGGTGGTTTTATACCATCCGAACGCGAATATTATCATCGGTACGGTCTAGATGCCGCCAAACTAAGTCACGCAAAGCCTGATGCAATCGTTATGCACCCTGGACCGATGAACCGTGGCGTTGAAATTGATGGTGACATTGCTGATGATCTTAGTCGCAGTGTTATCCAAGAGCAGGTTGAGATGGGAGTCGCGGTGCGTATGGCAGCCATGGATATTTTAGTGCGCAACCGGCGGCAAGACCTGCGAGAAACAAAACATGAGCCCACTCTATATACCTAGTTATCACCGGAGATTTCTTATCATGAACGAACCTAAAGATCCACGCATGTCGGGTAAAATCGCCATGTATGTGCTGATCTTCATAACAGCTCTCGTAAGCCTGATGATTTGGATAGCCGGATGAAATCTCTGCGCATAACCAATGTTCACATAATTGATCCTGAACGCCAAACTGTTGAGTTGGGCAGCCTTACCATTAAACATGGCCGAATCTCAGCCGAAGATACCACAGCTCCTGCATATGACGGCCAAGGCAAGTATTTGGCGCCAGGCATTGTAGATATTGGCACAAAAGTCTGTGAACCCGGTGAACGACATAAAGAAAGCTTCCGCTCTGCCGGCCTCGCGGCTGCGGCAGGCGGGGTCACTACATTGATCACCAGGCCTGACACAGATCCAGCTATAGACAGTCCAGAAACACTAGAATTTGCCGTCCGCCGTGCGAAGGCGGCCTGTGCAGTACATACTTATCAAATGGCTGCTTTGACAAAAGGCCGCTTAGGCCGCGAGATGACTGAAATTGGGTTCCTCCAAGATGCTGGCGCCATTGCCTTTACCGATTGTGACGCTGTTGTCACCGACACCAGAGTCCTTTCACGGGCCTTGACATATGCCCGGCAACTAGGCGCTTTGGTGATTGGCCACCCACAAGATCCAGGTCTATCAAAAGGTGCAGCCGCCACATCCGGAAAGTTTGCCTCTTTGCAGGCCATCCCAGCCGTATCGCCCATGGCAGAACGGCTGGGGCTGGAACGCGATTTGGCATTGGTTGAAATGACTGGTGCTAAATATCATGCTGATCAGATCTCTACAGCGCTTGCGCTTCCAGCATTGGAGCGCGCCAAACAACAGGGGTTAGATGTAACCGCAGGTGTGAGCATACATCATTTGACGCTTAATGAATTTGATGTGGCCGACTACAGAAGCTTTTTCAAAGTCAAACCCCCACTGCGCTCCGAAGAAGATCGGCTGGCAGTAGTCTCAGCTTTAGCCTCTGGCCTGCTTGATATTATCAGCTCAATGCACACGCCGCAGGACGAAGAATCCAAACGCCTGCCTTATGAGCAGGCAGCATCTGGAGCAGTCGCTCTAGAAACCCTGTTGCCTGCTGCCCTGCGCTTGTATCACTCCGATCATCTAAGCCTACCGCAGCTGTTCCGCGCGCTTTCTTTGAACCCTGCCAACCGCTTGGGCCTGCCAAGTGGCCGCTTATCGGAGGGGGCACCAGCTGATTTAATCCTATTTGATCCAGATTCACCCTTTCTGCTAGATCGTTTCAAGCTGAACTCTAAATCCAAAAATACTCCCTTTGACGGCCAGCGCATGCAAGGACGTGTTTTTGCGACCTTTGTGGACGGCCAAAAAGTGTACCAACGGTGATGCCTGATTTTGTGACACCAACAATGATTTTAGCAGCATGGGCCGTGGCAGGCTATCTTCTGGGATCGATACCCTTCGGTATCGTCGTAGCCCGCCTTATGGGACTTGGCGATTTACGCCAGATAGGCTCAGGCAATATTGGCGCCACCAATGTACTGCGAACCGGTTCTAGACTGGGGGCTGCGCTGACCTTGATAGCCGATGCCGGAAAAGCAGGGGCGGCAGTTCTTTTGGCCCGCGCACTGGTCGCCGATGATGCCGCACAATTGGCGGGGCTTGCCGCTTTTTTTGGCCATTGTTATCCAATATGGTTAAAATTTCGCGGTGGGAAGGGAGTGTCAACCTTCTTTGGATTACTTTTCGCCCTGGCGTGGCCCATCGGCTTAGCTGCCGGTGCCACTTGGCTGATCGTAGCCGCTATTTTTCGTTATTCTAGCCTCGCAGCCCTCGTCACAGCGACCCTTACACCACTATTTATGATAATATTATCCCAATCCCAACTGCTGACCCTCAGCATTGCCCTAACTCTTTTAATTTTTTGGAGACACAAAGAGAATATTAGTCGTCTTGTGCGATTGCAGGAAAGTAAAATTGGAAAAAATAATTTTTAAAATTTAAATTAGGACTCCTATCCATAGACACAATCCAAACGGGTTTTCACAGTATTTTATCTTCAGAAAAATAGCCGCCCGTGCACTATTTATGTTCCCAAAAATTTAACCTATATAACGGTTTAATAGGAGTATTCTTCATAAATTCGGTTTAAATCACCATCCCAGTCACCATTGTAGCGTGCAAGAAGTTCATCTGCTGGAGTTTGACCAGTTTCTAAACTGTCTTGCAGTGCATTGAGGAAATGCGTCTCATCCGGCACCATTCCGCCGGCACCCGCCCGAGCGCGCGAAGTCAGACCCGCATTGGCAATTTCCACCGCCTGGCGTGCCAAATCCAGCATCTTGATGTTGCCAACTTCGGCTTGCAGTCCATCAACCGAGGCAAAAATTCGCAAATCTTCTCGAGTAGCAGCATCCATGCCTTTGACCAAATCCCAAGCCGCGTCTAAGGATCCTTGATCATACAGAAGGCCTACCCAAAAGGCTGGTAACGCACAAAGACGGCGCCAAGGGCCTCCATCCGCGCCGCGCATTTCCATAAATTGCTTGATACGCGCCTCCGGGAAGATTGTTGTAAGATGATCAGCCCAATCACTCAGTGTGGGTATCTCGCCGGGAAGGGCTGGCAGTTTGCCTTTTAGAAAATCGCGGAAGGACTGGCCCAGCGCGTCGATGTATTTTCCGTCGCGGTACACAAAATACATTGGCACATCCAACGCATAATCAACATAGCGTTGAAAGCCCATGCCATCTTCAAACACAAATGGCAGCATGCCTGTACGATCTGCATCCAAATCCCGCCACACCCGAGCTCTCCAAGATTTATGCCCATTCACCTGCCCCTCAAAAAATGGTGAATTGGCAAACAATGCGGTGGCAACAGGCTGCAAGGCCAAAGCCACACGGAACTTTTGCACCATATCTGATTCAGAAGAAAAATCGAGGTTCACTTGCACGGTACATGTCCGACGCATCATCGTGCGGCCCATAGTACCTACTTTGCCCATATAGGCGTCCATCAGCTGGTAGCGGCCCTTAGGCATCAGCCCTACATCTTCATGTTTCCAAATAGGAGCGGCACCCAATCCTATGAAACCTACACCGATTTTATCAGAAATATGCTTAACTTCGCGTAAGTGAATATTCACCTCGTCACAGGTCTCGTGTATAGTCTCCAGTGCCCCTCCCGAGAGCTCTAAGGCACCACCGGGCTCGAGGCTCACATTTGCGCCATTTTTGGTTAAGCCAATCAAGTGGCCGCTTTCTTCTACAGGAGCCCAGTTGAACTGATCGCGCAGACCATGCAAGATAGATTTAATTGACCGCACACCCTCATAGGGCAATGCGCCTAGGGTGTCTTTGCAGTAGCCAAATTTTTCATGCTCAGTGCCAATACGCCAGTCATTCTTTGGCTTATTGCCCTCTTCTAGATAGCTTGCCAGCTGGTCAAAGCTCTCTATTGGACCACCGCCTGATTGTGGTATGGACATGTGGAACTCCAGTTATCAGTGTTGACCTTGATAAACAGGTGGGCTCTTGATTCAACCAAGTCAAGGTCTGGTCAATGAAGTTTTGTATGATTGCGCCGCCAAATCAAAAATAGATCTGGGCCCTTGCCCTGGGTTGCGGCCTGGGCCTGCGTATAATTCACACTGGGAAGAGCTACCAATGCGTCGAACAATTTATCAGTGCCCTCTGCATCGCCCGGAACAGAGAGTAAACCTTCAGGACCGTAAAACACCCAAGTGATCCGGCCCTTTGTATTCCGGTGCAACTCAATTCGTTCCAGCGTGTCCATGGAAATCGACATGCCACCTTCAGCCGAGAGGTAGCTCACGCGTCTCTCATCCACATCAACCACCCCAGCACCACCCTCACCAGCGGGAAATTTAAACCGGCGGTAAGCGTCGTGCCCAACTAACCCACCTACCACCAGAAAAATACAACCAGCAATGCGTGTCGTCCCATAACTAGTAAATACTATAAACAGCCCAGCCGTCACAAAAAGGCCTGCAAGGATGAAGCCACGGCATTTTCGCAGTGAGCTTATAGCTTCAGGCCTTATAAAACTCATCGCCAATCTCCCAAAGTTGTTTGCCAGAGTGCTAATGCAGCAACGACCGCGGTATCTGCTCTTAAAATTCGTGGCCCCAAAGAAACCACATGCGCCTGCGACATAGCATCGAGGCGAATGCGTTCTCGGGGACTGAACCCCCCCTCTGGACCGATCAAGATCGCCCAAGGCCCCGGTTGTTGTGACAATGAAATGGCTTGCCCTATCCGCATTTCATCACAAAACATAATTTGGCGATCATCCCAGGCGTCCAGAAGTATGGAAAGCTTTTGCAGCTCCATCACCGGCGGGACAAAGGTGCCTCCACATTGTTCAGCGGCCTCCACCGCGTGGCTTTGTAACCGATCTTGGCGAACGCGTTCAGAGTTGGTGAAATCTGTATAAACTGGCATAATTTTTCCAGCACCCATCTCAGTAGCTTTTTCGATGATAAAATCCGTGCGGGCTTTTTTAATTGGGGCAAACATCAACCAAAGATCTGCCGGCAACATTATTGGCTTGGACTGGCTTTCACAGAGCAGAACCCCAGCCTTTTTGCCTGCCTTAACCACCCGCGCCAACCATTCGCCATCACGGCCATTAAAAAGCTCCAGAACCTCGTCCACACCCTTTCGCATAACACTAAAAAGATAATGTGATTGTTCACGGCTCAAAGGAACCGATTGCCCCACCCCTAGCGGGTGATCTACATATAAGCGAATAACTGAAGCCATGGAGCACAGGATATGACTCAATTAGGAAAATCACCAGAGGGTCAGGTCGCTGATGCGGTAAAAGACAATTGGGTAGATCGCTTAGCACCTGCCGCGAGCCGCCCATATTTACGCCTTTCCCGCGCAGATCGGCCCATCGGAACTTGGCTTTTGTACATTCCTTGCATATGGGGCGTCCTCTTGGCGGCCCTACATGATGGAAATTTACAGATTTGGGATGCCTGGTTGATATTGGCTTCTGGCGCAGGCGCCTGGCTGATGCGTGGAGCAGGCTGCAGCTGGAATGACATAACAGATAGACATTTTGATGCCCAAGTCGCCCGCACCCTCTCACGACCCATCCCCTCAGGCCAAGTCACAGTGCGCAGCGCGGTCATTTGGATGGCAGCTCAAGCCCTGACTGCCTTTTGCATATTGCTGACCTTTGGGCCCATGGCTATCGCGATCGGCGTTGCCAGCCTTGGGTTTATTGCAATTTATCCTTTTGCCAAGAGGTTTACTTGGTGGCCACAGGTTTTTCTGGGTCTGGCTTTCAACTGGGGCGCGTTACTCGGTTGGGTCGCCCACACAGGTAAGCTCGAATGGCCCGCATTAATACTTTATCTCAGCGGAATTTCTTGGACCCTATTTTATGACACCATCTATGCACATCAGGACACCGAAGATGACGCTTTGATTGGCGTGAAATCTACAGCCCGTCTGTTTGGTCAGAGTAGCCCACGCTGGCTAAGCTTGTTTTTGGGGCTTGCTGTCGGCCTAATGGGCATCGCTATTTGGATGGCTAATCCAAGTAACGTATTAGGACTGTGGGTGGCGCTGCTCGGACCCTTGAGCTTTGGCTTGCACATGGCCTGGCAACTCAGCAACCTAGACATCAACCACAGTGGCATTTTACTTACATTATTTCGTACCAATCGCGAAACGGGCCTCTTACCCGTGCTATTTTTCGCCGTAGCGGTGATGCTATGATTGATCCCGCACCAGTCCCGCTTTAGAACAACCGGGAGACTTAAGGAAAATAAATGAAATTTATCTCGGTCATGCTGTCCGCAGCCGCTTTTGCAATTGCTGGTTTGGGAGCATATTTTACTGCTGGCATGGCGGTCACTTGGATTGAGGATAGTTCTGCCAGAGCTGTTACAAAACAACTTCGGATAGAGGGGTATTCTTGGGCAAATGTTCAAACCTATGGTTTACAAGTAATTTTGGAGGGAGACGCACCATCTGAAGCAGATCGTTTCAAAGCACTTGCAGCTGCTGGCATGACGGTAGAAGCTGCCCGAGTGATTGACAACTTTACAATCCAAGACAGAAGTCCCCCCGTTGCACCAAAATTCTCTGTTGAGATATTGCGCAACGATACCAGCATTTCACTTATCGGACTGATTCCCACGTCTGCCAATAATACTAATTTCCGTAATCGTATTTTGCGCATTGCAGATGACTTGCCTGTGGCGGATTTCATGGAAACTGCAGATTATCCTGAACCTGACACTTGGTCCTCTGCCATTTCTTATGCGCTTTTAGCCCTGGAACGCTTGGAGCGCTCAAAAATATCAGTTGGAGAAGATCAGGTAAAGATCGTAGCGATTGGAGATTCACCCAAACAGAAGTCTAAGCTTTTTGAGGAACTGACCCGCCGCACACCAGAAGGTATAAAATCCGACATTTCGATCAGCGCTCCACGCCCGGTTATAACGCCCTTTACCCTTCGGTTTAGGATCACCCCTGATGGAGCGTGGTTTGACGCCTGCTCAGCGGATTCCGCGAAAGCAGCCAAACTTATTTTAAACTCTGCAAAAGTGGCGGGTCTTCATAACAATGCAGCCTGCCAGCAAGGGTTAGGCGTACCTTCCCCAATGTGGGGGGAAGCAGCAGCACTCTCCATCACGGCCCTAGCCAAACTTGGCGGTGGCTCAGTTACATTAAGCGATGCGGACGTAACCCTAACCGCAACAGAAGGTACGGACCCCAAGCTATTTGATAAGATCACCAGCCGTCTTGACGCAGATTTGCCTGAGGTTTTTGCATTAAAAAAGGTACTCCTTGTTGAAATGGCGAAGCTCGATGGCCAAGAAGCCCCACCCGAAATGATTGCCACTTTGTCGCCCGAAGGACAGGTGCAGATCCGTGGATACGTAAATGATACATGGGCCAAACGGACATTAGAAACATTTTCATATGCAATATTTGGGACTGAAGATGTGTTTTTATCTACCAAGCTGCGAGAAGATTTGCCTAGTGGTTGGTTAGTACGGATTATGGCCAGCTTAGCTGCACTTGGTAAACTAAACTCTGGTCTTGTGAACGTGACACCCTCGCTCATCACTTTATCGGGCCTAACTGGAAACAAGGCCTCCAAGACCCAAATTTCTCAAATTCTTTTAGAAAAAATTGGAAATTCCACTGAGTTTGAATTAGATGTCGCCTATCTTGAGCAACTGGACCCCTTGGCACAAATGCAGTCGGGCCCAGAATGTATCAATGAAATTAGCGGTCTGATTGCAAATAATAAGATTACCTTTGAGCCAGGCTCAACCACCCTAGACAGCAACAGCAAAAATACAATTGATGCTATAGCAGAGGTGTTCAGCCGCTGCCTTGAAGCACCAATTGAGATCGGAGGGCATACTGATAGCCAGGGCCGCGAAGAGATGAACTTAAATCTAAGCCAGAGCCGAGCTGATGCGGTTTTAAACGCACTACGCTCAGCCCGGGTGAAGCTAAAAACTTTGACTTCTGTGGGGTATGGTGAGGCCCAACCAATCGCAGACAACACAACAGAATCAGGTCGTGAAGCCAACCGCCGAATAGCGTTCAGTCTCCTACTCCCTGACAACACTGCACCGCAAGACCTACCTGCCACAGCTGAGGAGACCAATAATGAACAGAACTGAGTTCATCTTAACCACCACGATCATTCTGTTTGTTGCTTTTTGCCTCGGCTGGTTTGCCAATTGGTTGTTCAATCGCTTTGTCCGCGTCAGTCATTCTGATGTAAGCGCCTTGGATAAAATGGCCCAATCTTTGTACGAAGCCGAAGACATGCGGGATCAAGCCATCACCTATATTGAAAAACGCGAAACTGAGATGAGTAATCAACTATCACAAGCCGAAGCCGAACTGCGCGCAGCTATGGAAGGTTTACGGGTTGCTCGGACCGAGGCGGAAGAGCTTCGCACCTATATTGAGCAACAAAACTCTGGTGGTTAGTTTAAGCTTCCGGCTCTCGGGACCATGCAGCCAAAGCTGCTTCATCTGTAGCTTTTGATTGCACCCATTCCGTGTGATCTTTCGATATTTCTTTTTTCCAAAATGGTGCGCGAGATTTCAAGTAATCCATCAGGTAATCCGCCCCCGCAAAGGCATCTTTTCGATGGCGTGCAGCTGTGGCCACCATCATGATGGTTTCACCGGGCGTCAGCATACCATAGCGATGGATTACTAGTGCATCTTCTAATCCAAATTTAGTTATCGCTTGAGTTTCAATTTTCTGTAAGGCAGCTTCTGTCATCGCTGGATAATGCTCAATAAACATATGATCTAGACTGCCGCTATCATCTCTTACAATGCCCGTAAAAGTTACTAAAGCGCCTGCACTTTTAACCTTTGCCTGAAAAGTATTAACTTCCACCGAAAAATCGAATGCGGCTTCCTGAACCCGGGTCACCATTTCAGCCTCCTGTCATGGGCGGAAAGAACGCCACTTCATAGGAGTCTTTTAAATGCGTTGTCAGCTCACCGAGTTCCTGATCCACAGCCACACATATTGCTGACATATCCGCAAAAGCGGCAGCGCAACCCTCATCACGCTGCAACAGTTCTACCACAAGATCTGCAACAGTCGTAGCATCTGTTTCTACAGTTTCTTGGCTGTGCCCCACCCGTTCGCGCACCCAAGCAAAATAAAGAATATTAAGTTTCATGGCTGTTAATCCCGCAAATGTGGCAGTGCTTTTCGAAAATAGTCTACGCCAGTGATTACAGTTAGAGCTGCTGCTGCCCATAACAATGTAATGCCACTGAACCAAGTGGCATACATCCCGTTGTAATAAAATAATAAATGATTGGGGTCTAACAAGGTTGACGATAAAATGTCATCTAAAATTTTGGAATCCATCCCAGAAGTTCTAATCAGAAAATAATGCTCGAAAATACCAACGGCAAATAGCAAGGCAATTGCAATCATTTGCACGGTGGTTTTCCACTTAGCTACTTTGGTCACTTGCAAAGTTCCAGCTACGTCACCTAAAAACTCTCTTAAGCCTGAAACAAAAACCTCCCGAAACACAATTAAAGCAGCTGGCAGTAGTATTAAAGCACCAAGGTCAAAAATACTGGCCAAAACTAACAAGGCAATCACTACCATCGCTTTATCGGCGATTGGGTCCAACATTGCGCCAAGTTTGCTTTCCTGTTTCCATGCCCTTGCCAAAAATCCATCCAACCAATCAGTTAACGCTGCACCCACGAATAAGATCAGCGCTGCCCAATCCGCATATGGTCGGGTGAAATACAAGAACATCACAGCAACCATTGGTGCAGCGATCAATCGGATCATCGTAAGAAT
>Ga0302126_10000928_pt1 | contig 18178 bp, 10 predicted proteins | sample CB4_20m_MG_FD_203108 | JGI IMG/M metagenome (GOLD analysis project Ga0302126, IMG submission 203108) | Marine microbial communities from Western Arctic Ocean, Canada - CB4_20m | ecosystem: Environmental > Aquatic > Marine > Oceanic | place: Canada: Western Arctic Ocean | collected 2017-09-24 | reverse complement strand
CAAAACTCGTTCGCGACTATTTATTCAGTTCGTTCGTTTTTAGTACCACTACGTGCTCGTACTCGTACTACTACTAACTCGCGTCTATTCATTTCTAATGTGATGGTTAAAAAACGAGATCGATCAAATCAACAGAGTTCGCTTATACTAATACTATGGGCACGTGAGAACACTTTAAAACCGTGGTCTCTCGCTCTATATATATATATCTGCACGGAGACTTAATCTCGCGGTCGTCATTGCGCAGAGTTCTTCGTTCTTGAGTATACTCAGTAAAATTACGTACACTAAACTCTCTGAATGTAATGCGCATTAAAACGCATGTGCTAACAATCAATACCTAATAAATAGATCGAACAACGAACGGTTTAAGAGAGAGAGATTAAGAGAGAGAAAAAGAAAGTCTCTTAAAATGGATCCAGCAGACTTCCGAGCGGACGAAACCGGTTCCTTATTTAAACCATCGTCTGCGTCGTCATCGATACCGATTTTCGTCTCGGTCGTACGAGCTAACGCGCAACACGTACTGATCGCGTTTACGACGCAAAAACTACAGGCGAAGATCGATATCTACGAAAGAAAAACGAGGAAACTCGTGAGAACTTTTGCGCGCGATTGCCTGCGCGTGATCACGAGTGAATTCGTTCGTGATTCAAACATGGTCGTCTCGTTAACGAACGAAGGGGACTTGTTCTGTTTTGATTTCATCAAAGACCGATTAAGAACGACGGTTTGGGAGAGGAAGATCTTCGTTGGCGCGGGCTTGGGATCTTTTTTTATGCACGGGCTCTCGAGCGAGAACGATTTAGTCTTAGTCGGTGGAAGACGAGAAGAGGATGCGCGCATGCGATTGCTATGTATTCGTTGCTCGACGGGCGAAGAGGACGGGACGGCGTTCGTATCCGCCGCGAGCGGTCGAGATTCGACCGGTGACGGTTTTGCGAAGTATATCGAGCCTCCTCGGCGAGGGCGTGCAGATTTAGTCGTCACTAGTTTAAGTTTCGGTAGAGAAGACGATGATGGTAATGGTTCGTTAGTAAATCTCGTGTTCGTTCGCGACGTAGATAGGAAGAACGTTCGCGTGTTCTTTAGGAGAAAGGGACAAATAGAGTATAGAAGAGATTTGCCGCAAGTAACGAGAGGGTTAGATCAATGCATTGGATCAATGTGTACGTTAATGGGTTATAGCAATAATAATAATAATAATAGTAATAATAATAGTAATAATAAGAGCAATAGCATAGGTGTAGATGGTAATGATTGGCGCGGCGGTAAATTATGCGTTTGTTTCTCGGAAGCCTGTTCCGATTTAAATCAAACCGAATTCGCGAGACATATAGTTCGAAGAGATTCAATCGTGCGAATCGTTACGTTTGATATCAAATTCGATGTGATGAATAATAATCGTATCGTGATTGGGGAAACGCATCGCGTTACTTTGGAGGATTCTATTGTCGCTTCGCCAATTGATTTGGATTCGATGACATCTTCTCCAAAGACTTCGAACGAATACGTGTTTTTCGCGCACATCAACGGCGACGTATCCGTCGTAAATCATCGAAACGGGAAAGTTTTAAGACAATTAAACGCTTCGCACGATCCTAGAAGTTTTCAAACTGCAAACGCTGGTGGTTTATTGTCTCTAAAAAAGGGCTCGTTATTAGTTATCGGCGGCGGATCGTGCAAACCATCATTGTTCGGTTTAAGAGGGAACAACGAAAATGTCACCAGTTGTTGGTCAATCGGTACGCCGTTTCAATGGACGCGCGAAACGCATAAAGAGTTCCCGGAAGATTTCAAAAAATGCGCTAAACAGTTCGTTCTTTGCGCTTCCTTACGTCACGACGACGCGAGCGCGCGTTCGTCGAAGAAAGAACACGCCAAAAACAGCAAAGCAGCAAAACTCTTCGTCTGCTCTAGTAATACTCCTACTAGTATGGACTACCGCGAACCGATAAAGTTCACCGAAAAAGATTTCGCAGAAATCGTTCGCGAGATTGCTCAACACGAACCAGCGATCATCGAGCGCATCGTCGCCGCTTTAGCTTCCGTTTCTTTCGGTTCCCTGATGTAACATAAATACCGACGAGAATTCGCGGAGAAAGAGGCGAATTTCCGGGTAGAACGTTGAGGACAAGTTCCAGCCGCTACACATACTGCCGCAGAAAACGTTGGATGGATTCGTAACGGACGCGGATCTATCGCAGAACTACGTAAAAACCTTCACGAATGAAACGACGCAATACTTCTTTCGTTCGTTCGCGACCTCGAAAACCCTTCCACGACATCTTTCGCGGCATCACTCCAGTACCCTCTACATCTCGTCCTCCCTCATAAAACAGCATACGTTTTTTCACGCAATGCATTAAAGTACCACGTATCTATTCACGCATTTGACTCTGCGTCGCACTCCTCTCGAACACTCTCGCGCTTTCAATAAATCCCTCTGTTTTGAACACTTTTTGGCAATTCTCACTTTTCCTCACAAAACTGGAATTTGTACTGCCGATAGAATAACACTATAATAAGAAAAATGTCGAGAACTTGGTTCCGGTGAACTTGCTCTGCTGGCGATGCAGCGCACGAAATCGCCCAAGAGATTACTGACGCAGAAACCGCCGCGACCTTCGATGTGCGTTAGATACCTCTCGCTTTACTCTTTTCCCGAATTAATTGATTTACGAATTTTATATCATTTTTATGCGAATTTTATATCATTTCTAAAAAATATTTTATATCGTCGCTTGACGAATATCTCCATGTTTACTAACGAACGACCGTGTATACCCAAAACGTCTTCTTCCCACGAATGCTCTTCCTCCTCTTCCTCTTCTTCTTCTTCTTCTTCTTCCTCTCGTTCAGGACGCCGAGGATCGGGACAGAGTTACACTGCGCACCAGTGCTCCAAGAGGATTTTTTTCACTGCAGGAGATCGCAAGAAGGGGATTTCGGGACTGAAAATGACACGAGCGCGGAAGAAAACGCGCGAAAACTGAACAACCAAAGAATGATTTCGTCGAGCGTAGGAGGAGTACGCGCGAACGATTATTATCGGTACGCCATGCAGCCAGGTTTTTTGATGCAAGCGCAGAAGGATTATAACGAGGAGCAGATGAAGAGAGTCGATGGCGCGAGCGCGGCGGAAGCGAGCCAGCGAGCGTCGTTGGACGCGCAGTTGTTCACGCTCGAGCGAAGGATCGGCGTAGTGAGTACTTTGCGGCAGAATAAGGAGACCGTGGTCTCTGCTGCTACGGATCAGAGAGGTGGTGAAGGGAGTAGTGTGAGAGAGCAACGACGCGGACGAGGGAGAGTAGTTCATGGACAACGGTCGCCCGCGAGTAATAGTAGCGGATGGGAGTCGCGCTCGAGTTTTCATTCTACGACTTCGCAACAAGAAAAAGCAAACGCGTTTAAGAGAGATCTCGTCCGTAATAACGATAATTATAATAATACTTTCAGCGAGAATAATAATGATAGCAATAAAGGGTCATCATCGTATCAGAACGAAATCAAGTCCGTCGTCGATATCGCGATGAATTTCACAAACTTTTTGGGATGGACGAATTATCGCTCGGATAATCTGATTACGAATAAGTCGCACGTGAATACTGCACAACATGCAACAACGATTTCAGAGAAGAGTTATCCGACGGAAGCTTCGGTAGTGAATGAAATTGATAGGAAACCGAGGATGTTATGCGCAGTAGCGGCTGCGTACGAAGATGTGAAAACGAATCATACGTTTGCCACGTCAAGGTTTATATTGTTGAGCGCGTGCGTTTCACGCTCGACCGAGACGACGACTAGGACGATTCCGCAGTTTGAAACTACCACGTCAATACCTTCCTCTTCTTCTTCTTCTTCTTCTTCTTACTCTTCTTCTTCAACTGCTAAAAATGCGTTGAAAGCAATCGCTAATAAATCAAAAAAGAAGAAAAAAATCGTCGTCATCTCGAGCGACTCGACAGCGTTCCCTCAAAGACAACAACAACAACAACAACATGATGAAAACGTGCGCGTTCGTGTTTTGGCACCAAAGATAGAAGTGACTAAAAAAGAATCCGTGGAGACTTTTTTGCTCGTTCGCTCGATTGGCGGATACCGCGAGATGGTGCTTAAACCAACTACGGCGGCTTTGCCTTGGTTTCCAGGAGAAGAAAACGCAGTTACGTGTATCACTTTAGCGCCATCTGGTGGACGAGCACTCGTAGGGACAACCTCGGGCAAGTGCTATATCGTTGATTTGAACACGACTTTAAATCCAAAGTTTGTTCGTGATTTGCAAAACGAAGAAAACCGACGCAAAGAAGAAGATGATTCCGATTCTGACGATGAAAACAACAATAATAACAACAAAAGAAGCAGCAGCGAAAATTTAGCAAAAACTCCAAAAGCGTACAACATGCACGAAGCCGTTCGAATGCTTGCACAAGATAAAACGCACCTTAGTGCTAATAATAATAATAATACGAACAACAATAACAATCAAAAATCATCGTCCTTTATGGAACGACAACAACAGCGACACGCAAAAGCTCGATCCGTCGTTTGGTGGAGAAGAGCTAAAGATAATAAAGAAATAGCAATTTGTGGTGACTCAACGGGCGTCGTACGTTTATGGGATATTGAAAGCGGGGAGCTCTTGATGACTACACAAACGAGATGTAACCCTCTGAGAAAACTTCAACTCGTGGAGGCAATTGACGATAGGCACATCCACGAAATTCTTAAACAACAATCGCAAAGATATTTTAGCGAAGATTTGACGAGTGATTTAAGTGTATTGGCTGCTGAAAACGATGCGACGACGAAAGTGAATAACTCAAAAAAGGCAGAGAAGAAATCAAAATCGAGTACTACGTTCTTATTAATCTCTAAACGCGTCACTAGAGAACGCGATGAAAACGGAAATCTCATTTGCACCAAGGACAAAGTGGATTTGATGCGACAAAAATTCCGCCAATCGAGAATGTCAATCAACGAAAATTACGAAGAAAAGTACAACGATGAATATAAAGAATCAGCAAAGAACGCCTCAGATGCACAAAGCGACGATGACTTTGATGCATATAAAGACGTAGATTCTTATTTTCAAACGCTCGATTTGGAAACGTATTCAGCGAAAATCGATGAAATCTTGTGCATCCCTGAACAAAACTTCATGTTCTCTGGGCCAGAAAAAATCGGCAGTCGATTTGGTCACGACGGCTACGAAACGCACGAAAACTCTTTAGATTCGCCAAGTTTTGATGGTGGTGTTTTAGTGTCTCGTCCAGAGAATTTCAGCGGTCACTCGACGCTAGAACATGGAGGAAAATCTTTCATGGTGTCTTCCTTTGCAGAGGGCCGCGTCGATTTGTACGACGCGCAATTTTCCGATTCAAAGGTGATCAGTTCATTTCAAACGCCAAACTTCACCGTTCCTCGATTTGCACACATCGTCGACGCGTTTGTGTTCCTAGTGACGTCTTCTAGATCGATTGCAGTGATAAGTCGAGCGACTAACATGTTGGTTCAGAAAATCGTTTTGCCAGTTGAATATGGCGCCATTAGAGGATTAGTTCGTGGTATTCCAGTGCGATCGTCCAAATATGAACTAGCAATTAACGTTGCATCGGATATTCGCGCAGATGACAACGATACAGATTTTGAGGACAATGCGAACGGATTAGGGAAAAATTCGATTCTCTTGGAAGGCGTTGCGTGTTGGACGGCCAGTCGAGTTTTTGAGATTACTCCAACGGCTTCAGTATTTGACCTTTACGAAAAACTAGCTTTAAGCGGACAAATCTCTAACGCGAGACATTTAGCTGAAGCTTTATCGTTAGATGCTGCTGAAATAGCTTTGCATGCATGTCAAAGAGCTCTAAACGCTCGAAGAGGTGATACGGCTGCGGCGATGTATTTTTTTGCCGTGCGCTCGGATTTAGATTCGCCTCAGAAACGATACAAGATGCTCTCGAGATTTTGCGATGCGTGCTTGCGTGCATGGCACCTTCGCGCTACTTCGCATTTGCTCGAAACAATGGATGAGTGGAATGAAAGCGGTTTCGAATCAGAGCCTTCTTCTCCGGCGGTTGCATTTTCGAGACGGGGCTCTGGCCCCAGCTCTCGAGCGGGCTCTCTCGGCGGGTCTCCCTCTCACAGCGGCGGTGGTAAAAAAAACACTAGCAGAAACAGTTTCACTGCTGAGAAATCTTTCCGAGCGGACGCGCGCGAGTGTTTGAAGCGCTCGCGCGATAGAGATATCGAAGTAGCTGTACAAAACGCAAAGATTGCGCGCGCAAACATTATCGCGTGGTCTTCCAAAGAAGGCGTCGCCGTCTTGAAAGCGTGCGATGAATTGTTAGACGCGGAAGTATCTGCATCCGCATCGACAACCGTCGTGATCATAAAAGAGGATGGAACGGAGGAAGAAATTAGTAGGGAACAGTTTGAAGGCATGGGAACCCAGTTTGAACCATTACTCGCCGATTCGGAATTTATTAAAGAATTTGTCGAAAGGCTCGCTTTAACGTGTTGCGCGGATTGTCCAACAGGCGAACAGTTTGGAAGTGTCGTGAATTCTTCGGAAGTAAACGAGTCGTCGAATCTTCCTAAGTGGCAACGCATGGAAAATGCAATCAAATCTTTCGAAGATGGAAACCGAAACGCGTTCGATCGAGAGGAGGAAGATTTGAGTATAGAAAACGCGGGAGGATTCAAGACGCCGACTGATTCGCCGAAAAAACAACAACTAGGCAGCAAAGATGGTACCTCTTCTTCTTCTACCTCAAACTTGAATTTGTTCGAAGCAAAAAGGGCTAGTGGTAGAACGAGAGAACGCACGAACGAGCCGAAAACTGAAACCGTTTCAGTTCACGCTCGAACGGTCGGCACGCTTGTTCGAGCTCTCAACGTCGGCTCGAGCGAAGAAGACATTTTATTCTTTGCATCTTCTTCTACTAATATGAAGAACGCCAGTAGCAGTAGCATCTCGGCAATTGTGAAAGATCACGAGAGTGAAACTGTACATGACGGAACTAAGAATGATGAAGAACTGGGAGACAAAAACAAAAACACTACTAGTGAGAGACAAAAAAGTGATGAGGTAAATATCCCGCAAAGATTATCTATTGCATTGCCGACGTTGTTTTGGGCTCTTGGCGAAGAGGGTCGCACGACTGCTCTTAGTTACAATCACAGTCGCAGTTCTGGAATGGTTAGTAGTAATAGTGGTGTGTTCACTAACATTTCGCCGTCGGTGTCACCTCGGGCAAGCGAGCAACAGATGGCTCCGTTCAACACGAATAAGCTCTTTGATGCTTACCATAACCAAAAATCTTCGGCAACGTTTCAAAAGCGAATCATTAACCCAGAGCTTCGCGTTAATTGCCTACTCGCACACGTCGCGATGGAACCGGCAAACTCGGAACGTAAATTGCATTTTCAACGCGAGCTCGAAGCCGAAATCAAGCGCGCAGTTTTACACTCGCGCAATTACAAAGCAGACGACGATATAACTTCTGAAGGTCGAGTTTTGTTACAAATTGTTGGTGCCGCTGTTGCTTGGTCGAACGATGCCGCTTTATCTACAGTAGCCGCGCAACTCGGGCACTTTGAATCCGCAAACGCTTTCCGTATCGATATCGTCGATAGGTTATTTCTCAGAATCGACGAAGCTAAACGAGACGAGCAAATTATTCGCGACGATATCAAAAATGGTGAAAACGATGAAACCATTCGCTTACTTTCTCGAGAATTCATCATTTCTAAGCGCGCGATTGAAAGAGAATTACGCTTTGCGTTGGAACACTTGGTACCGAAATGTAAAGACGCAAAGAAACGCGCCTTGTGTACGCAAGAAATCGCAATCAGATGGAAAAATGCACACATGAAAGACTTCCTAACATGGGACGAGTTTGAACGCGCGACTTTACGAGCGATGCCACCCGAAGAGGGTGAGTTAGCAACGTTCGAGCTCTTAAAATTGAGTCATTCCGCTTCGTCATCAAACGCTTCTACTACTCCCGCGCACGATAAGAATACCGCGACGCGTTTAACGTTTTCAGCAAACTTTGCGCTCAAAGCCGCGATCGCTCCGAGTTTACCCTCTTTACGTTTCGCCGCTGCCGTTACAACTAAAATATAATAAATATGTATGTGATAATAGAATAATGTAAAAATAGTTTCTTGAATGAATTAATAATATGCATTCGATTACACGCGATCTATTTTAAAACCTTGGTTTTTCCATGCCGTGTATACTTCTTCACTCACCTCCTTTTCTGTGATACTAGAACCAAGAGCTGACGGTAATTCTTTCGTAGCAGTAAGACTTGTTACTTCAGAAGATCCGAGCTGCGCTGTCCAAGCATTCTTAATAAAGTCTACGTCGTCGTCGCCAGTGCTCGTAACTTCACCTGATGAAACTTTTTCTTTTGTCTCCGTAGCTAAAGCTACATATAAGGAACCAATTTCCATTGAATCGTTCAATAAACCCGTAGGTCCGTCGGCGAAATATTTGCGGCGGTTAGTTTCGATATTTTGAGGAAATGGATCCCACAAACCAAATGGTTTTTCGGAAGTTTTTGTCCCAATGTCTTCAATAGCCTTTGCGCGAATTTGTTCTTTCTCCGATTTCCCAGTCCAATCAATTTTATTATATTCTCCCGAGTTGAACTTTTCCATGACTACTTTTTGCCCTTCTTCACCGCCACCATTGGCAATGCGATCTTTTTGCATTTGTCTATACATCGCTAGCGGTTTACCGATGCCACCATATTTCCAAGGCTCTAATTGGAGCCAGTTTGGCAACCATTCATCCGGCCAGTCATCATGTACACCTTTGATTTCATCGTTCCAAAACCTTCTTTGTTCATCTAAACTCGGCAAAGTCCACACTTGCGAGTGTTCGAACGCAGTCCAGTTCTTGTTATATTTATTTTCAACTTCGAAAGAAGTGACCAAGTCTCGTTCTTCATCAAACGCAGAGTCGACGTTGCCTTCACGATCGTAAAATCCTCCAGTCGCCGCGTTTAACCACGTTCTGAAACCGACATCGAGGTCGAATTTGCCTTTATCTTTGACCGTTCGCGTGATCGTGCCTGCAGGAACCCATGGCTCCGGTTTCTCCTCTGTTACTTCGTGCACTTTTTGGTCCGGATAAGTATCCACCAAAGTCGGAATGACTGAAACGTCGTCTCGGTCTTTGTTGAACTCGGCGATGATTTCGCATATGCGTTTACCATACACGCGATCGGTAGCTAATAACTCCGAGGCGACTTTTCTAATCACTGGCGCGTATTCCTTAATCAGTTGCTCACTTCGTTTAATGGCAGCTTTCAACATCAATCGTTGATCATCTTTACCGTAAATTTTATCCATTTTGAAAAATTCCGTAAGCACTGGATCAAAGTGCGGACGAAACTTCCCGTCTCTAAAATACGTAATTCCAGTATCGTGGACGATATCGCTTATGTATTCCTGCGCATAAATTAAATCTTTCGTCGTAGCCAACGAGACTTCGTCTTCACCAAAGAAAACTCTTTCAGCAGTTCGTCCAGCGATTAATAAAGCAGCGCATTCAACGTAGAACTCAACAGTATCCGGGCCTTGCATCTTTAATTTTTCGCGAGTGATGTGATCGGGTTCGTTTACGTATAACAAAGACGACGCGGCTTCACCACGCGGTTTTAACGTGACTTGAATGAGTTCGGGGCATAATTGAGGTCTCGAGCAAGTGAGAACTGCACGAGACGCTTCGAGAATTGCGAGGTGTTCTTTACCCCAACTCGCGGGCAAAGGAGAGCCGACTAAACCGACGACTTGCTTCTCAATCACGGCTTCGATGTCGGTAATGTCCATGAGCTCTTTACCTCTTCGTACGGATAAAATTGAACCCTCGTTGAGAATGTTTGCGAGATCGGCTCCGGAATAATCCTCGGTGATATTCGAAACGCGCTTTAAAAACGCGTCGTCGTTTTCACGGTTCACGTTCAACTTTTTCGCGTGTACTTGAAGAATTTTCAAGCGATCTTCCGAGCGCTTCGGGTTACCTACTCTAAATGATCGATCGAACCTTCCCGAGCGCAACAACGCGGGGTCCAAATTCGACGCTAAATTCGTAGCGCCAATGACAAGAATTGGCGTCGTGTTTGGATCGAATCCGTCCATTTCAACTAACAGTTGCATCAAGCCTTGCGCTCTTTCTGCAGACGCTGGATCGGACATGTCATAAAACGCTCTTGATTTACCCAACGTGTCTAACTCATCGATGAAAATGATTGCTGGTGCGACATCTCTCGCGCGTTTGAACAAATCGCGAACGCGACTCGCCGCGACTCCCACGAACATCTCAACAAACTCCGAGCCGTTTGCGTAAAAGAACGGCATCATGGCCTCGCCAGCAACGGCTTTTGCGAGTAAAGTTTTCCCCGTCCCAGGAGGACCTTCGAGTAAGATACCCTTTGGTGGTTCTATCATTTTACCTCTAAATCTAGGATCGCCAGTCATAATATCGATGACTTCTTGAAATTCGTGCACGGCTTCGTCTAAACCAGCGACGTCGTTGAAGCGAACTTTGGACATGCGCCTGGTGATCTTCTTAGCTTTAGATTTGTTCATAGCCATATTTAACGCGTTTGCGGATTCTTTTTCTCTCTGCTCTTTGGTCATTTTATTCGCCTTTGCGAGCGTCGTTTTTCCTTTAATGATTTTATCTAAAACTGGCATGGAGATGTTAAGTTGCTGCGCCAATTTCGTTTTCGCCTCTTTTCTCAAAGATGCGGGCGGTTTATAACCTTTTTTGTTTTCACCAGTACTAGAAGCATTTCCTTCATATGACGCCCATTGCTCAGGTCTTCGTCTCGTCATCGCAAACGCGGTTAATAAAGTCATGGCGCCGTACCAAGGCAAAGTCGATTTCATTAAACTGCCCATATATAAAGGTGGACTATGCATGAATAATTGACAACTCGCCGGGTTTCTTGCCCAGATATCATCGAAATCGCAATAATCTGGCGTTAAACTCGCGCGTTCGCATTGATCGACTAAATCGTCCCAAGCGTCTCCTGGTAAGAAACATTCTTTCACAATATACGATTCTCTCGAGAAATCTAACCTATTTTTCTCGTCTTCGTATTCACAAATTGCAACTTTGCCTTGTTCGTATATCCTGATTCTCGCGACTCTTTGTTTTCCTAAATCAGTCATCAATTGCGCGTACGATACTTCCGAGTTCACTACGCTTGATTTCTCTGGCTCGTCTAACCAATCTTTAAATTTTCCTACGATTAAACGAGGACCCCATCGAACGTTATGATGAAATCGTTCCGGGTACGTTCGTTCTTGCGCTACGAATTGTTCGAGCAATCGAACTTTCTCCCTTTCCAATTCTTTAAACCATTTCGGGTTCTTTTGCATGAACTCGATGACTTTCCTATCGATTTCCTTAATCTCCTCCGGGCAAAGATCTTTATACATTTCATGTTTCACTCTTTTAAGGACTTTTTTGTAATACTCAGCGATTGCATCGATTTCTTTACATTTATATTCGTAATCCCATATCCTTTGCGCTTTCAAGATCAACGGCGCTCTTGCGTAATCGGTCAAAAACGGATCTAACCACGACGCGAAAATCCTCGGCGGAACGATTCTTACGCCGCCGGTGAACTTCTTCGGTAACTCGGGGAACAAATTCGATGGTCGTTCATATCGCATCAAAGGCGAACAAATACCAACCTCCTGATCATCTCTCAATCGTTGATTTTCACGTAAATCCTCAACCGTTCTCACGTTATGGTTCTTCCTCAAACGCGGTATTTTCGGGTCCAATAAGTAATCGTTATCCATCGGTAGCGACTCGTCGTATTTCGATCGCTTCTTCCCTTTCGCGCCTTTTTGCTTATTCGCGCGTAAAATCTGCATCGACGCTCTTCCTCGATACTTATCGCTCACCGTATTACGACGATAATCAGTATCATCATCCTCTCCTAAAGTGCCCGTTTTCCTCCACTGCGTTCCATCCTTCAAACTCGCGCTCGTCGCGAAATCTTCCCTTCTACCAAGACCACTCCTCGCACTCACTTGCCCTGGCGATTGAGATAACTTCTTCTTCCTCTTTCTTGGTCGTTCATGCTTGAACGCGAGGCCGTTTTTACCGAGACCGGTGAACGAGACGAAGTCCTTCGTAGCCGACATTTGATGATTTGATGAACGTTTTTCGATTTAAAGATCTTCGAGTGGCGGCAGAGAGAGCAGGGCGCAGTTTATGCTCCTCTCCCTCTCTCGATCAAGAAGTCGATATGATATATATGTGTGTGTGTGTGTATATGTGTACGTATATGTGTATGTATCGCTTTTTAAATAGGGAAACGAGCGAGATCTCTTTTATCTTTTCAAGGAGAAAACCGCGAGTTTTCCCTATTCCCTTTGCTTTGTTTTTTCAGGTTTTCCCTATTCCCTTTGCTTTGTTTTTTCAGGTTTTCCCTATTCCCTTTACTTTGTTTTTTCAGGTTTTCCCTATTCCCTTTGCTTTGTTTTTTCAGGTTTTCTCTATTCCCTTTGCTTTGTTTTTTCAGGTTTTCCCTACTGTTCCTACTCTCCATTAATTATTTGCGGTACGTGAATAAATATATAACAAAAATGCGAGCATCGCAGCAGCAGCTTGGTTGTGGATCGCGAGTTTCGATTGGGAAAAGAGGTTAGTTATTCGTATTCTGCGAATGCGCGCGAGCGATGAGTTCGCGCGCTGCTTTGTTTGTGCACCCCGTTTTCGCAAATCGCGCGCATTATAGGCGAGTGTGCACATTGGGGCGGCCACAGAGAGAGAGAGAGGCGCGAAATCGGTATTGGAGCGAGACGCGAACGAGCGAGAGATAAACGAGGAGATCGAACGAGTTCGATCATGTTTTTTGTGTTCGTTTTTTTCGTTCGAGAGAGCGAGAGAGCTCTGTTTATTACTTACGCGTAAAAGTGATTTTTGGGAACCTTCGCTTTCGCTTTCGAGTACGATTCGGTCTTCGTTTGGATAAAATCTCTTGTTTCCAATTCTCGTCTTCGTCATCGTCGCTCACACTCACACACACACACATATATATTTATACATATATATACATACACGTCACAGGCGCCAATACTGGACGAGAAAGCACGTCTCGAAGACGCGTGAACGTAGACGTTCGAGCAATGTCAGTGAAAAAAACGACGCTGAAGAACTACGAAGGCATGGTCCTGTTAAGACCTGACGTCGAGGACTCGGTGAAACAAACCGGTCTCGATAAGTTAAGAGCGCTCGTACAAAAAGACGAAGGCGGTTCGTTCGAAATCACCGAACGAGGATTACAAAACAACTCTTATACGATCCAAGGCTATCCGGACGCGTATCAAGTGCAAATCGATATCTCGTGCATGCCGAATACGATTAAAGAGATCGAGACGACTTTGAATAACCCGGAGATCGGCGAAGAGAACGTGTTCTTACGCTCTCTCTTTAGACGATTGCACCGATAAATATATCGCATCGTATACATCATGCAGTATATGTGTATATATATAATAATATATTAGTAATCATAGTAGTTAAATTTAAATCATACCTTTGGGAGTAAAAAAGAAAGAGTAGAGAGAACGCGAAACAAAAGAAAATAGATGACGACGACGACGACGAGATGATGATGATGATGATGATGATGATAAGTTGTAATGTGTCTATATAAAACTAAAACGTTCAGTAGCAACCTTAATAGAACGATACTATCGCTTCGTACGTTTCGCAAAGAAGAAGAAGAAGAAGAAGAAGTCAACTTCGGTACTTCTCTCACTAAAACGTGTGTCTGTGTGTGTGATTTCTATTCTCTCTCTCTCCTACTAATTAATTAATTGATTAATGTACAAAACGAGCCCCCTCTCAACGCGAGAACCATGTGAATAACCGACCCACCTTCGATGTTATAGTCCTTCGCCGTCTTATCGTCGTGCATCTGTTTCCCTCCAAAAATCAGTCTCTGCTGATTCGGTGGGATCCCTTCCTTCTCCTCCATGCGTTCTTTTATGCGCACGATCGTATCCGTGACCTCGACGTCGAGTTCGACTTCTTTGCCAGTCAACGTCTTCACTTTGATCATCATTTTTTCTAATTCGTTTCCGTCTCTCTTATCTCTCTGACTCTCTCTGACTCTCTGACTCTGTCTCCGTTTTATTTATTAGCTCTTTTTGCCGCTTTTCCGTTTTTAAGATTCCCCAAAACCCTAAACCCTGAACCATGACGAAGATTTTCGTTCCAAACGTGATGAAATAAAACGCACATGGTAGTATTTCAAAAAAGGCGACGAAAAAATTCGCGCGAAGCATATAGATGCGCGCGTTGGAAAATGAATGGAAAGATGGAAGAAATAAGGCAGAGCGAGAGAGAGCGAGAGAGGCGAATAGCGAATAGCGAGTGTACATATACAGATATTACGTTATTACATCCTTCGTCTTAGGAAATCGTCGGCTTTCTTGACATCGATCTCGCCACATTTCTCAATCGCGAATAGAGCTTCGGTTTTGGACCAACCTCTTACGACTAACTCGGCGACGACCATTGTTTTCGTTTTGAGCATCATTTTGTTCGTGTTCGTATTCGTCGTCGTTTTAGAGGCAAACGAGTCGATTTCTAATCTTGCGGCGGCGCTGTTTTTGTTTTTGAGCATATCGTCCCAGTCCGAGCGCGAGAGTTCTTCAAGTTCAGCCGCGTGCGGTTTTTTCTGTTTTGGTATTGATAAGCCCCAATCATCTTCTTCGTCTTCGTCTTCGTCGTCTAAAGATGAAAGTCGATCGTTCATCTCATTTGCACTCGGGGAGAACAATCGCGAAGGGAGCGACGAATGCAATTCTTGTCCTCCTTTCACTCGATTATTATTGTTCCCATCGTCGACGTCGAAGTTTTCGTAATTATCGGCATTATCGTCATCGAAATCGTGTCGTCGAGTGTTCGTACCAACGCCGCGACTTTGCTTTTCGCCAAGCTTGGCATATTCGTTAAACGCGCTCATCGTGAGTTCTTCGCCTCTTGGGGTGAAACCTTTTGGCGTCGGTTTATTTTGTAAACTTTGATTGTCAGCGATAGCGGCGACGGCGTTGATATTAACAGGGGTAGCAGTAGTGCTGCGTCTATTCGTCATCATCATTTGCTTGTTAGTACCAAAAACACTCCCTACACCACTTCTCTCTGAAACAGACGCCGGCGTGCCCAAAACAGATTGCGCGTCTCGAAACGATTGATTTTCGGATTCAGAAAACGTCTTTGTTGGAGACAGAAACTGCTCTGCGTCTTCAAAACTCTCATCATCGTTATTATTATTACTATTATTCATCGTCATATTTCTTTCCAAACTATTATCGCCGTAGGAACCATCGAGCGTACCGATTGATGCACTTGGTCTAAGCATCGCAAAATTGTTCTTCGGCGGCGACGCTTTCTCCATATTTTGACGATTAAGAAGATTGAGCGATTGATTCGACGACGAAGGCACTGGCTTGATGTAATCTTCTCTTATCGAAGCCATTTTTTCAAACATCATCATATCACCATTATCCCTATCAAGCGCCTGCGGCGCAGATCGTCCTTGAGGATTCAAAATGGATGAGAATTTAGTCGCGGCAGCGGAATTATTATTATTACTTTGCAGTTGTTGTTTTTGTTCGTTCTCTCGACTGAAGACATCGTCGCGGACGCGGATATCTCGAGCCGAGCGTTGACTGTTGTTCAGAATTTCATCTCTTCGTTTTTTTAATGCCGAAGAAGGCGCGGAGAGCTTCTTCGGTGGGCTCGGTTTCCTATAATCATTATTAATGTTATTATTATCGAAGCTCGACTCGTTCGTTTTACGACCTCCGTACAACGCGTCGTACGATTCAATCATCTCCATCATTTCGCGTTCGTGTTCTTTTTTCAAATCATTCGTCGCTTTCTCTCTCAACTCAATTTCTCTCGCTCGTTTTTGTCGTTCTTCGTTAAGTTTTCGTTCCGTGACTTCTGCAGCGCGTAGCTGCATTTCAAACTTTTCGTGTAATATTTTAGTCTGCTTCTCGAGTTCCTGTCGTAACTTTTCGTTTTCAGCTTTTACGTGTTCGTATCTTGTGCCGGGAGCGGAATCTTTCACAAAGCTTTGCTCGCGTTCGTTTCTAAATGAAACCGATTTCGAATATTTATTATTGTTGTTGTTATTATTATTATTAACATTCGGACCTGAAGAATTGCCTGGATATGCTGCGAACGTAGTTTGCGTACCCATCGTGCGTTGATTCGCACGATTCGTCGCTTTCTTTTCGTAATCATCTCCACCGCCAGAACGACTACTGTTTGCTATTTGATTCTCCTTCATTTCCAAACGACGACTTAATTGTGCGTTCAGGCTTCTGGACGCTTCTAAATCTCTAACGACTTTCTTCAAATGCGCGTTAAAGGCATTCGCTTGCTCTCTGAATTCAGCGCCAGGGCCAGATAATGGTTTGGTTTTTTCTCGCTCGAGCATTTCGCGAAGCGATTGAACTTCTAATCTAAGTCTGTCACATTCTTCGCTATAGTCTGGCGCAAACTCTTCCTCTTCTTCTCGTCTAGATCTATTTCCTTTTGTTTTGTCTCCTTCTTCTCTTACGCCAACGATCATTCGTTTTCGTTTATACTCTAAGGATGTCTCGAGCCACAATCGAAAGGCTTTTCGCAAAACCCTATGTTCAGCCGCTACGCGCATGCTTTTCACGACTGATTCGTTTCTACGAGATTGAAAACACGCGAGGCGCCATAACGCTAAGGTCTTACTGAGCACGGCGTTGTTCACTTTAATTTTTGAATTTTCCATTTTTCTTTTCAAATCTATAACTTCCAAATCATCGATGAAAGCCCCGAAATTGATGTCTCGATCTGTTCGTTTCTCGGAAACCCAACGCAACGCAGTCCTTGACGTCGATACTTGAGCATCGGCGGCATCATCGGCGTCTCGTTTCATATCGTTCATAATCCGCGTCCTTCTATTATCATTTCTATTATCGTCATTTTCATTTTCGTTGTTCTCGTCGTCGTCGTCGTCGTCGTCGTCGTCATCGTCATCACTCGTGAGAAACCTATTCCTGTTCTCTATAATAGTACTCTCGGACGCTTTCGATCTGCGTTCGATCTTAGCCCCTTTAATCGCTAACTGATTTTCATCTAAATCATCCTCGTTATCATCATCTGAATCATCTAAATCATCATCGTCGTCGTAATCGGAATCATCAAACTCTTCGTCGTCGCCGTAAGCCGATACCTCTTTCATTCTCTTCTTCGTATTCAATTTAACCGCTCGTTGTTTCTTCGCCCCTTCTTCGTACCCTCTCTCAAACCCGATCTCCGCCGCTTTCGCGGCCGATAAATTCTTCATCTTCTTCAGGCACAGCTCAATCGCGTCATACATCGCTCGTAAAGATTCGTCCTCCGAACCCCGCAATTTCTCGATATTCTCCCTGTCCTTCTTCGATATGAATTCGAATAAAATCGAATCATTTTCATCCATCATCGTCCGTTTATTATTCGTTTCCGATACTCAAATTATGATCGTTAAATCTATATCGCTCTCGAACGAGTAGAACTTCTTCTATCTATCGCTCGTTTGTCTCAATCAATGAAAGAAATCGCTTATTAAAAATGATTTAAATCGCTTATTCCGCGAAAGCAGAGCAACACCGGCACAGCGTTTGTTCCGTCTTCGGGGAAACAGAGAAGTATCGAATTTCCAATTCGTTTCGACGCAGATGAATATGATTATTCGTCCCTCGAAGCTCGACTGTTTTCGTCAGCGATGCTTTATGCGTAAGTGATACGCGAGAGCGTAGTCGTTTTTAGTAGGACTATTAATGATCAATATTCGCACGTATGTATGTTATTAAATAATAGTTTGAGAGAGAGAGTATTTTTTATGAAGTTCGAGTGACAGTTGAAGAGGAACCATTGACGACCTTTAAGGACGACTTAGGGCAAAAGCGCGCTGAACATTTCTCCCTCAATCACGCTCTCTCGAACGTGTCAACGACGGACAGTAATAGCAGAGTACTGTGTGTGTGTGTGTGTGTGTGTGTGTGTATATGTATATTAATAACTTTCCAAGGAGACCTTAAAAGTCATCGCTTCTTTGTTAATTAACTGCGTGGCTTTATCGAGCGCGAATAATAAAGTGTCCAC
>Ga0302126_10000927_pt1 | contig 18180 bp, 9 predicted proteins | sample CB4_20m_MG_FD_203108 | JGI IMG/M metagenome (GOLD analysis project Ga0302126, IMG submission 203108) | Marine microbial communities from Western Arctic Ocean, Canada - CB4_20m | ecosystem: Environmental > Aquatic > Marine > Oceanic | place: Canada: Western Arctic Ocean | collected 2017-09-24 | reverse complement strand
GCGAAGAAAGATCCGACTGGGAAATTTTACACAGTGACTGGGGAGAAGAAATGGATAACAAACGGGATATGGGCAGATTTTTTCACTGTAGCAGTGAGAACTGGAGGAGAAGGTTCGAATGGGATTTCGCTGCTAGTTATCGAAAAGTCTATGAAAGGCGTTGAGTGTAAACGAATGGACTGCATGGGCGTCTGGGCGTCCGGAACAACTTTCGTCACCTTTGACGAAGTGAGAGTGCCAGTGGAAAACTTGATTGGCAACGAAAACGAAGGATTTAAATACATTATGCATAATTTCAATCACGAGAGATGGGGCTTTGTCGTTCAAGCGAACAGGTTTGCGAGAGTGTGTTACGAAGAGGCGTTTACGTACGCACATCGAAGAAGGACGTTTGGACAGCGTTTAATTGATCACGCTGTGATTCGGCACAAGCTGGCAGAAATGATACGACAAATCGAGGCGACACATAATCTCCTCGAAAACATCACTCATCAAATGAATACTTTATCAGAGGAACAGAAACCGAAGATGCTTGCCGGAATCACGGCTTTGGCAAAAGTCCAGTCTACGAAAGTTTTCGAATTTTGTGCGAGAGAAGCTGCCCAGATTTTTGGTGGCGCGAGTTATGTTAGGGGCGGGCAAGGTGAAAAAGTTGAAAGATTATACAGAGACGTGCGAGCCTATGCCATTCCTGGTGGGTCTGAAGAGATTATGCTCGACTTTGGGGTGAGAGATGCCATGAAACAGTATTCGCGATTATAAAAAAGTTTCAGTTCGACACTCAGACATGTCAGGCGCTGTTCAGGTATCATAATTTCACGCTCACAAAAATGTTGTTGAAGTTGTTGGCTATGAATATGTGCGGTTACACACACACGCAAAAAATAACCAAAAGTACCACTTCATGCGCTCGTATGCCTTAATGAAATCTATTTACGAGATAATATAAGACGTCGAGAGATCCATCAAAGCGCGCTGTTAAGAAAAGCAATCGTGCAAGGGTCCCGTCACACTCTCGATATCTTCCCATTTAGGAACATCACCCAAGATACTATGAATAAATCTGAACATTTCTTTGAACCAAAGCCCCCGCGTCTTGCGACCGAGCCTCGAGCAAACGAGCTGATGTCCATTTCGTGCGATTTGCCACGCGAGATCAGGATTCTGCTTAATCATACGAAAATTTGTGAGAACGTCCTCGGAGGATTCATCCCAGAGAGGTACATAGTGTCGCCAGGGTACAAGTTCGTCATCAAGTAATTGTTTGAAGTTTGGTTTTGTGAAGAAAATGAGCGTATTAGAAGCCAATTTACGATACAATCCCCCGTCTCCGCCATATCCATCCGTGGACATTTCATACGCAAATCCTAGATCAAACTGACTCGCATTAATCTCAGCTTGTACGGGTACATGCCATCCAGCATTATCTTCGATAGGGAATACATCCATGATATCGGAATGTTTCTCAGATAAGTGTGAAAAAAATTCACGTTCACATTTGTGCACGTTTTCTCCATTTTGCAATACGCGAGGAGCTTCGTCAACGCATCTTTCACGAAAACGTCCAACTACTTTATTATGATTTCTTTGCATCCATTTATCTTTAGTCATTTCTTTTAGTGATTCACAATACTCGTCTACGACTTCCATGTGTCTGGCATACGGTGGCATGAGTAATTCGCGTTGTCTTCGTCTTCCTTTCTCTGCGTCGTTTCTAGACCACGCAAATAGAGGAAACGTTAAATTCGGAACGTTTTTATCATAAGTTTCCTCCTGCGTGTACCAACCGCCGTCTTTCAAGTGGAACAGAAATACACCGTCGAAATTTGTCTCGTCATCGGCGAATGTTTCAAAAGTTTCGCGAATCAAAGTAATATGTCCTTTTGCGTCATGATTCTTCTGCACTCCTGATGAGCAGCGGTATTCTTTTCCTCTCTTGATGAAAAATTTCCATTGATAGTGGTCATGAAAAGGTTGAATAAGGTTATTCACCATACGGATTACTTCTAATAAATTTGACCATCGCGTTTGTCGATCCACCGTAATGTTCTCGTAATAGTATCTGTTCCTATAAAAGTCTACCATTGGTAATAGCGATTCATCTATAAACGAACCATATTTTGTTTCCTTTTCCATCGAAACTGCCATGTCTGATAACTCCCCTCCTTCTTCTCTAAGCGCGGCAACAGCTCCTCCCTCGCCTTTAAAGTTGTCGTTCACACCCAGTTTATCTCCGATATCTGACGCTTTTGTCGTGAGACTCAACCAGCCTTCTTTCGCCATTTTCAACACTTCCATCTTTTCTTCAAGGCCTATAACCCACGTCGCGTGATACGAAATCCAATTTTGACTATTTGTTTTCACTAAACATTCACTTTTAGTTTTGCACGCCCAGTTTCCAGCGTACTTAAAACTTAAACCAGCACTTTTAACACCTGCCTTTTTCATTCCGACAGCAGAGTATGTTTGTTCAAATCCACCTCCTGCTCCTCTCTTGCCGTCGAGTAAAGCAAAAAGGATACCTTTTATAACGTTTTCAGTCGGCAACCATAATACTTGTCCAGAATTAAAGCCATCATGTACAATATTTTCTTCATAATCTTCGTTGTAGTTAGGTATCGTGTATACTTGCTTATAGTCAACCCGTTCCCACTGATAAAAAAGCTCTACGTCAGGATTTAATTCCACAATTTTGGCCAAGTCAGGCACTTGAAAGAATAAAATATCTGAATCCAAAGTAAACAATGATAGCTTTGCGTTGAGTAACGCGAGTGCCATTTTCGGTTTCAGCCAAACAATTTGCTTATAATCATCTTTCAAGAAATCTGAAGCTCCTAAAGATATTATATATTCAACGCAATGTTCAAATTTAGCAGCTTTACACTTTATGAAACTCTCGTCATCTAAACATAAAACAAGAAGGCGATCGATGAGGCACTTTTCGGATTTCACGTACTGCAAACCAAATTCTAACATTTCCCAATCATGATCGTTCGTAAACGTTGCAAAGATGTGATTATTTGGAACACACGTCGATGGCATTTTAGCAGCTTCGAGACCAACTTTTGTAAGCGTGTTGAACCATTCGCACTCAGCTCTAGATGTGAGAGCGCCGCTCGCGTCGTTTCCTTCTTCGACGACGAGCTCGCTGAACTCCTCGGGTATTAAAGGCAAACAAACATGCTTGCCATTCTCGAGTGTCTTGAATATGATTTTGTCGGACGTAGAAGCGACGCTAGAATTTACTTTTTTTTCTTCGTCTTCTTCTTTCTTCTCTATGATTATATTTTCTACTTCTATATCTGTTGCTGGTTTTGATGCCGTCGGCGATTCTTCTTCTTCTTTTTCTACTGTAATTGTATTTTCTACTTCGATATCAGCAGCAGCAGTGCTTATGATTTCATCAACATCTATATTCAGTTCTTCTTTCGAGGCAACATTAGCAGAAGAAGAAAGTATTGATTCGAGATATGCCTCTCTATATCGCTTCAAATACTCTTTTCTCGCTTCGTTATGTGCGCGATATACATATTTAACATTCTTATGTACGTTTTGAATCGGTTTTGCATCGATGTGATGGATAAAGATCGATAGTACTACTCCTAATAAAATACCTAAACAAAGTATAATTCGTGGATTTTTGATCATAACAATAATATTCGTCTTTTTGAGTTCATCATCATCATCATCCTCAAATCCTTTTGATTTAATAGCCTCTACATCTGATGATGATATGTTTTTAAGATCGATGTCGTGATTATGACCATAAGATGTATGCGATACTACATTACGTGAACGCATGTTTTTTATATGATAATAACGCGCGTGGGGATTGTGTATTTGCCCTGCTCGGCGTCTCGGCTCTACGCGGAGAAAGTATGAAAGTTGTGGAGGTCCTCATCAGCAGGTATGGCAGAGCAAACAGCATCAGTTCATCTCTATAATTATATTTGCCTTATTTTTTCGGTGGAGGGTTGTTTGTGACCAACGAATAAAGAAGTAAATGAGTAAAGGAACGATGATAAAGAGACATCAAAAGACTTCGATGCGCATAAAATTCGTTCTCCTCTTTATCGCTCTTTTTCTTGAGCTTAGCTTAATCGTGAACGCTGCTCGACATTTGACTTCAGATGATGACTTAGCGACGACGAAGAGTGGAAGAGTGGAAAGGCTCGACCGCATACAGACAAAATACGGCGCTGGAAGAACGTCGAGGAACATGATAAACGAACTATCGTCAGAAGACGAGAGCGATGAAGATGAAACGCAATCCCAAAGAAGGCAAGAGCGACAGAGACGACGAAGAGAGAGATTTGAGAAAATGCAAAAACTTTCACCTCGTTCGAACGAACGACGAGAGGAAAATAATCTTATCACGTATGTGGAACGAGAGCAGGAGTCGCATAGAAGTACAGAGCATTCTGTCGTCGATAATCAACAAAAGTCTACAGTGCTGCCAGACGTTCATATTCTAAATATACCAAACGGAGTCGGATTGGGTCAAGTTGTCTTGGCTTTAGTTCCTATTTTGGAAACGCTCAGAAGATCGGGATATGAGACGTTTTCGGTGCACGAGTGCGGCTTGGAGCCGCCATGGTTACGCAAATGGGATAAGCTTATCTCTTGCGAAGAGAGACCGGAAAATCACAACATATATAATAACTTTAAGCGAACGTACGAAACTAGAGGAGAGCTGAGTATGTTAGAGGTGGTTTCAAAATATAGTAACTTCAAAGATAGTAACGAAGTCGATCACTTAGACGGGTTCTCAAACGACTGGAACGATATTTTAAGTAGCAAAACTGTCTATGGAAGCGCAAAAAAAATGTTACTCATTCAGAGGATGCACAACAAATACGCATCATATGGAAATTTAGCCTGTAAAAACATGAAATACTGGTTCGATGAGCCTGTGAACGAGTTGTTGAATTTGGTCTAGAAACCAGAAAGCGAGATGCATACAGCAGTTACATTTCACATAAGAACGTTTGCAGATGAACACATAGGCATAGCATTCGATGAGGACTTAATGCTGAACGAAGATTTAGCCGAACAAGAGCGCGATAAAAACAAACCGGGTGAGGATAGAATCAATATCGTGAAGAAAGCTGCGCTCGAATTTCCTGACATGGTTAAAAAAATGGTTGAAGTTTGTACATTTTTATTCGAGAAAACGGGCAAAAAGACTCACGTTGCTGCAGATTCACATGTTGTTCGTAAATATCTGCAAAAACATGATTCAATCATCCATATGACTGCTCCAGATATTTTGGATTTTGAAAAACATTACTTGGATGAACCGCTATATGTTTTAAACGATATTGCGGATTGGTATTTATTATCATTAGGTAGAGTAATCATTGGATTTCCGAGCGAATCTACGTATAGCCACGCTGCGGCTTGCCGAGGAGGCGGTGATGAACATCACGTACATGATTTAAGTACATTCACAGATGTAGTTACTAAAGTCATGGAAAGTGATTTCATTAAGTAAGACATAAAGACTTCTCGTTTAGCTGATAGAGTATTAATTATTTTTAGAGGTTTTTCAAACACTTTCGCAATTTTTTCCATTTTCAGGTGTTAAGTGTGTGAGTTGGTGAGATAAAGTAGTGTTTTACTTGTTTTATGCTACCAGTACTTTAGGGTGCAAATTCACACCAAGGCTGGCAAGTACTTTTAGCAATAAATTATCGAGACGATACCGGATACTGCGGAGTATGTGGGAATAAGATTTTACCTGCATTGAACCTTTTGAAGATGATCCCTGGAATGCGCCTCCCTTTGGTGGTAGTCATCACTATTTTAACGTTATGAGCAATGAAAATATGACAAAACGACGATGGCACAATTGTGATATAGTTTTAGAAGAAAGAACGCGGTCTGCATGGTCTGGAGTAATACTTTCGTCTAATAATAATTTTCACGAGATTTTAACGAAGGTGATGTTACTTTCTTGCCGAGAGCCAGTGGAGTATTACTTTTCTCTGTGTAACTATGATAAAAAAAACTTGACACAAAAATTTGCGGATGGAAAGTCTTGCGAAGAAGTGGTTAATATGAATCTTTGCCTGTATCATCACGATCATCGCGATAGATTTGATATGAAAATGCTCCAGCGTTGCGACAAGGTTGTATTATTCAAACACTTCGCTTTCGATTGTGTTTTAAGCCTCCTTAATAACCACTTACCGGTTCGGGAATTCTTCTAAAGTTCGAAGTTGACGTAATAACAAACGTACCGAGAAGAACGAACGTTTGAATAAATGTTCAATATCCGACCTCGCACGTGCTTTAAAAAAATACTGGTCGTATTACGAGATTTGCGAAAGGCTCAGAGGAGATTTGACAGTTTTGAGTTTAGCGAATGGAACGGTAATTTAGTGCTTGCTTTCTGATAGTAAATTACTTGTAAACTAGTATCCCGTGCCTACTTTTGGGGTCCTTGTCGATACTTCTTCGAGGGCTACCATTCCAATTATTTTATCTCCATTACTCTCACTCGTACTTACGGAGGAAATAATAGTGCGGCTTTTTTGTTGAAATGAAACGACGTCGTAATACGTCATCATTCCGAAACTGGCTATTAAAACTCCACCAAACATTGCCGGATTCGGCACATGAGCGAATAAAATGAACGAAAGCGTTGGCGTTAAGAACATGGCGCAAGCAGTAGCAAACACTTTCGCGATAGCGTCCACATTTTTAATTATATGTGAGACTAAAAGCCCACCAAATGCCAAGTTTGCAACGACGCACACGGAAATGAGCGAATGTCCACTGAACAAATCCAGTGGCCAAGCCGTTATTATTGTCGCACCGTGATTACTTTTACTACCGCTATTATCATATCTATGATTACTATTATTACTACTGTTACTTAAACTACCCCATTTCGTGATATCTAAATACGTCAATCTCGCGGAATTAAATAATGTCCCAAACGCGTACATCTGCATATTTTGCCAATGAATCGAATCTGCAACGTTCTTCTTGAACACAAACTCAACGTAAACTCCACCTAATGCAGATAATACGGCGTCTCCGATGCCTAACAAATATCCAAACGCACTGAATCTCGCAAACATCTTCCAACTCCCTTTTTCTTCGCCCTTCCCGATCTGTGTCGCGCACGCCCCGACTGTAACTAAAACGAGACCGAACCACTTCTTCGCCGATAAAGGCTTCTTCAAAAACACTCTCGTTAAAACACCCGTTATCACAATCTTCAAATTTCCAAGGACGAGGAACGTCGTCGGGTCGAGTAAAATCAGCGCAGGAAACGACACCGCTTGATGCGCTAAAAATATAAGACTTGGAATAGGATATAGCAAGACTGTTTTCGCACTAGTTGTCATCGTAGTCGACTCTGGATTTACTCTTAACTCTCTTCTCAAGAACATAAATGAAATGAAAAGCTTCGTCATTTCTGCCAACAAAGGGACGTTGGCAACGTTGTAACTGTATTTACCGTTCACATTTTTTGATGCGGTCGTTAATAAACCGTGCGCAGATGTCACGAGAGCGAGTAAAAAGGCCGATATGAAAGTCTTAAGACTCCAATTCGTGACTGTTGTTGGTGTCGTTGAAGGTGTCGTTGTGAGAAAAGAAGGTTTTGAGTCGTTCATTACAGATATAATCAACAGAAGCGCGAGAGAATGAATTCGTATATACGAGATATATATTATTTTCACTCGTCCACCCTATAAATTACAGTCGTGCGTCGTCATAAATAATGAACGGTTGAACGCAATATTAATATTTTCGAGACTTCAATCTTGAGGGCTGGAGGGCTTATTGATGGGAAAAACGGAAAATGGAAATCCATAGATTTAAACTTTTAATATTCTTAAAAAAATAACTACTTAAAATTATATATCGATATGTCGAGCTCGGAGAGTGATGAAGGGGACGATGATGAAAAAATCGCACTTGAATCGACGAGTGGAATTGCAGCGCTTCGTCTGCGTTTGATTCACGAAAAAGAGAAGAAGAAGAAGAAGAAGATGTTGTTGTCGCAACATTCTTCGTTGGAAACAACAAATATAAAAAACAAAAAACAAAATGATGATGATGATGATGATGATGACCACGATGAGATAAAGACCAGTAGCGCAAAAGCGATCGAGAACGAACGGATGCGGTTTCGGGAAGAACGTGCGGCGCTCAGAGAAGTTATAGGTGAACTTTCGGAAGAAAACGCGAGTTTGATGGCGAAGATTTTGAAGACAACGACGACGAGAACAGACGAAACGAAAGTAACTAAAGAAGTAGAGAGTGTAACAGACTTTGAAAAACGAGAGCAATTAGAACAACGAACGAATTTGATGGAGAAACGCGCGAAGGAGTTTCAGAGACAGAAGGAAGCGGCGGAGCAAGCGCGAGGAGAAGACGCGAATAGGTTTTCGCAGAAGCTTTCTGATTTAGAAAGCATCAAGCAAAGGCTTTCGCAACAACTTCGAGAGGCTCGGGAGACGATTGAGAAACGAGATAAAGAAGTCACGAGGCTTCGAGAACATCTTTTGGATGTAGAAGAGGCTGATGATAGGGACGAAATCGCAATCGAAGAGCGCGTGGAAATCGAGAAAAAGAAAGCGCTGGAAAATTTCGAGAACGGAATAGAAATATTACGTACGAAACTGCAAATGAGCGAAGAAAGTTTGTTGAATAAACAGCGGGAAGTTGAAAATTTGAATCGAGCGCTGGGGAGCTTTTACGCGGACCAGGAACAAATTGATGGAAAGACGAACGATGCAAAAGAGGCGAGGCAAAAGCTTAGTCAAACGACGGCTAAGCTTCGTGAGACGAGCGCGCTTCTAGAAAAGAAAACAGCTGAAATAGAAAATTTAGAAAATACGAGCAAGATGATGGAGGAAAAGTTCAAGGATATGTCCAGAAAGTGCTCTGAAGCAACTGCACAGTCCACTAAACTCCGCGTTGCGTTAACTCAAGCGATCAAAAAAATTGCCAGGTTATCATCATCTTCTTCGTCTAGAGGCGACGAGTCCGAAGTATTCATAGACAAAGCGGTAATCACAAAACTATTAGTGACATATTTTGAACGAGGATTTTCTGAGGAAGTACTCGAACTCATGGCGCGCTTGTTAGACATGGAAGGTTCACAAAGATACGCAATTTTGTCGGGTGCGAGAAGAGCTACAAGGGTGATATCTAAAGTCGCGCGAGCCCCGCTCGGCATTGCGAGAGGTTTTGGTAAAGCGTTCGGAGTAATATCAGGAGCTGGTTTACGTGTAGTCGGAGCGACTGGCGAACACGCCGAAGTCCCCGTAGCTGATTTATTCATAGAATTTTTGCTCCGCGAAGCTGAGGAAGAATTATCAACGAGTCGAAGTGGAAGAAAAAGTGTGACACTTGCTGCTGACGAGAAGGAAAATAGTCCAACGAATGAAAGCAAGGAAGAAGTTAATCACCAAGAAATGTTCAGCGTCGACGTTGAATAAGTAGCTAGCGTTTGAAAAATGTGACTCGAAATCATTCTTATATACGGTACACGAGTTTTTTTCATCTCTAATCGAATAGACCTTTAAAGCTGTTTGCAGCTCCTGCGGCTGATAGAGAAGGCTTTTTCTCAGCTCTAGTTATAGCAGCTGTTTAACTGATGACAGTGAATGACTGACTTGTTCGTCTTACCATCATCAGCAGCTGCTTACGATTAGATGCACTGCCATGCACACTATGAGTTGGGGGATTCCTAAAACGGGCCAAAATCCCCCACCAGCTGCCCACTCATACAGTAGTGCAAGGAAAAAGAAAAAGGTCATCATAATTGAAAGTCAAGGGAAGCGACATATTCATTCCACGACTCTCGCTCTCTTTCTCGTTTATATCGCAGAGATAGGAAGAGAAATAGATGCGTTCACGTAATGTAGTATCGATCGTAAATGATCAAGAGATCGATCTTAAAAACATATCATCATCAGATGTAGAGGCTATTAAATCAAAAGGATTTGAGGATGATGATGATGATGAACTCAAAAAGACGAATATTATTATGATCAAAAATCCACGAATTATACTTTGTTTAGGTATTTTATTAGGAGTATTACTATCGATCTTTATCCATCACATCGATGCAAAACCGATTCAAAACGTACATGAGAATGTTAAACATGCATATCGCGCACATAAAGAAGCGAAAAAAGAGTATTTGAAGCGCTATCGAGAAGCATATCTCGAATCAATACTTTCCTCGAAACGAGAAAAATTGATGGACAACAACGACAACAACGACAAAGATGATGATGACGAAGGTATAATCGCTCCTGCTGCTGATGTCGAACGAGAGAATATAATCACAGAAGAAGAAGAAGAAGAAAAAGAAGCGGGCGATAGTAGTATTCTCAAAGAAAGTGAAAATAATAAAAAAGTTATCGATGACTTAACGGTAGCCCAACATGAACAAAAGTTAGCCGAGAAGTTCACGGTTGCAATATTTGCATCGCACGCAAACCCGCAACTTTGCATAACCCTCAAGTCTGCGCTGATGAATGGTCTTGATGTTCACGTCCTAGGATTTAATGCATCTGCACTAAAAGGAAGTGCAGACTTAAAGCAGACTGCAGCGTATAGAGACTTTTACTGTAAATTAAAATCAGACGATCTGACATCCGGAGGCGTTGGATTTGAAAGCCTATTCCAAAAAGGTGCTACGGCAGAAAAGTTTGCTCGAGAATGGCTTTTACGAGATTTAGAGAAAATAGGAGGGCAAAGTGATGTACTTGAGCTTTCATTTGCTGCTATGTCTGCTTTATGGCCAGTTGTGTCTTTATTTTACCCTAATAAATCGAAGACTTGGTTCGGTGACTGGTATCCCAAAGAGCACAACACGACAAAGACCAAAGATAGCTTTAAATATGCAAATGCAGGTGGTTGGATTGGAAAAGCAGGTTCTCTATGTACATTATTTACGAAAATGGTCGAGATCAAAGAAGCTACGAAAGAATTAGCTAAAGTACTGCCTGGAAGAACCTTACATCTCCAAGGACAAGTACATCTTGCACTTGCGGAGATAGGTGAAACTAGACCCGATAAAGTTGACGGTACAATTGATTTTCACAATAGATTCTTTTACAGCGGAATGATGAATGGTCTTCCATACTGTCCGAAAACTGATAACGTAACGCAAGAAATTGAAGTCGAACTTAAGTCTGGCGAAATCAAGAAACCACTGTGGTTCACATACATAAATAGTTGTTGGGATGTCCTTGGAACTCAATGGTTCATGAAGCTAAACAAAGCAGATTTTCGAAACCGGACCGGGAAGAAAGAAGCGCTGGTGAAAATACACTACTACGAGTATAGAAAAGAGGGAATCGATGCAGACACGCAAAGCAATGTTCCTGAAATAACTGAACATCTTGAAGATATATGCCCTTATGCATGGAACACAAGCCATGACTGGCGTTATGCAGAGCATGACTGGGAGCATGGCCCTTTGGAATTTGGGGAATTGTTTGATATGGAATCGTAGGCAAAGTTTATCAACCCTATGTCAGATGTATTCTTATTCAAAAGTGCTTGAATGCAACTGCTTGAATTGAATGCTGTCAGAAGAACTTTGGCTTTCTTTCCCATCATTAATTGTAAATAATCGAGGATCTTAATTAAACGAAAAACTAGATCCAAAAGAACAAATCTATACCTTCTTCGTTTACGTTTAGCGCTGCAGCACGGCCCCGCAAGACAGTAAAAAATAAAGGTCAAAAAGTCAAACTGTCAAAAATTACAGACGAGACTTTGCAAAGACCTGAAGACCTTGTTTTTTTTCAAAATTGCACAATATCTGAATCGTGAATATGGCATACCACATTTGCGACATCCCTATTTTCCCCCCGCCCCAGCTAACAAGAGCCGTAAAAAATGCGCACTCTTGGTAAAGTAACGCGATGCCGATATTCGTCGTTTGACCATCCAAAAGCATACCACGAGAAAATATGCGATGAATTTTCGCCTTTCTTATCATCAATTGAAGTATTTGCGTACACGCAGCAGAAAAATAATGACAATCATTCGCAGTCGAAAAAGCTCCAAATCGAAGAATTGGACGATGCGAAATACGCAGTGTTCACAAATATAACGATTGCGGACGTGCTTGACCCTCACTTTGTGCACGACCACGTAAAAGTAAAAGGTGCAAATCTTGATCTACTTTCGATTGCGAATTTGAAAAGAGTCAACCACCACGACCACTACGACAACGACATCTCTGTAGAGATAGGTGATGCAAAAAAGAAGTCTTTTAGAAACATAGGTAAAGCAACAACAACAACGACGATTAAAAAGAAAACGAATGAAAGGAACAATGACGACAAAAAAGAAAGCGATGACAAAATGGAAAAAGAGAAGGAGGAGGAAGAGGATGTTTTTTGCATTCATGGAGGAAGATTTGAAGCGCAATTGTCAGAGGAAACGTGTAATGTTCTTGGTGTATCAGGACCGGTAGTTAATAGAAACAAACGAGGTATTGCGATAAATTTAAAGAGTAAGGACTTTGCTCCTGGACGGACGACTCATGACCGCGTGACAGAAAACGCGAGACGAATATTCGCTGATGATGCATATTTGATAAAGAATCAGAAACTAGTCGTTGGAAGTTTTGAAATAGGAAGCGAAGCGCGTGAGATTTTAGATCTCGGGTGCCGCGGCGGCAACAGTATAAAGAGCGATTGTAAAACAAGTAACGTTTCGATCGAAAAAGTTTCAAAGTCTACGGGCTTCATAAAAAGAGAAGAAGACTTATTCAAGATTTTAGAGTCGTTCTGTGCTACTATAGATAGCGAAAGAAGTGAAACAGTAGAAGAGCAATCAAATCTTCGAAAAGTACTTGAATCAATCGGTTACGCAGCTTTACAAAGCACAAAGAAAGAAGAATCAAAAGATGTTGATTTTTCTTCAATAGGTACGCCAACATATTTGAAAACTGCAAGATGGAGCGGGTTCCTAACATCGAAACATCTTCGCCGAACGCTAGCGGCAACACAGGAAATGATTTCAAACAACGAAGCAGAGTTCTGCTTCGTTTCTGCTAACGCATTTCCGAATCAACCAGCACAGCAAAAACGAACTAAAAATGTAGGATTTTCGGGCAAGAGGAAGAGAAAAAATGAAGAGCAAAATAACGATGGACTCGATAACGACGAATCTTTGGAACAAAGATGTTGCGTATTTATTCTTTTTCAGAATCAACGATATGTTTCTTTCCTTCCTGCCGCTAGTTGAATAACTTGATTGAGTAAGAGTTTCCTATATAACAAAATTATCTCGGTAATCTACATCCTTTCTCTCTCTCTCTCTCTCTGCGCACAAACAATCGCGCACACTTTATTTTCTAGAAATTTACAAATTCATTCTACTTTATTTCTCAGTCACAACTTGTTCATCTGTTACAACGACCGATTTCTTCACAAACTGTCCTTTAACTCTCGGACGCGACTCTGCCAATTTTTTCCTACTAGCGTATCGCACCTTTTTTTCAAAGTTCCGCTCTTTTCGCTTTTTCAAAAATCGAGCGATGGCGTGCGCACGTCTTTCCGCGCACGTTGAAGCGCTTCTGTCCGTATCGTTCATAGCCGCAGGAGATCGCGATGGAACCGACTCACCAGTTGCAACTACCACGGGATCATGTTCGCGACGATGCTGTTGTTGTTGTTGTCGTTGTTGGTTATTTTGCTGCTCCCCTAAAGTTAAAGGGGCCTTTTCTACAGCTGAAGCCAAAGCTTGGACAAAAGAGGTGACATAGTCTTGATTTTGTTGCAAGTATGGAAACATGCCAAATCTATTTGATGCAGCAGAGGAGCCAAACAAAGCTGCAGCAACGGCTGCATGATTCATATTTATATTATGCGAATATGCTGCAACGTTTGAAATCTGTGCTTGTTGTTGTAGTTGTTGTTGAGAATGCGCGAATGATTGAAGCACGTTTTGATAGGCTTGCATGTTTGACGCAGCAGCAAACGATGGTTCGTTCATAAAATTTTGCTGCTGGCTATAGAATTGCATCTGCATCTGCAATTGCAAATGATGTTGCTGCTGTAATTGCATCTGATACTGCTTCTGCAATTCAAACTGTTGTTGGTGATATATTTGCTGCTGCCGATTTTGGTCTGTTTGGTATTGCAGTAACAATTCTGCAGCTTCCATTTCTTTCGTTGCCGACGCACGTTTTTTCGACAGCCTCGAAGGTGCCGCTGCCACAGTAGTTTCCTTGCCGCCGCTCTTCTCTTTCATAAGGTTTGGAAAAACCATGGACATGGGATCAATTGGCAAATTAACTGTTTCGACTGCAACATTTTTGTTCTCATTTTGCTTTATGAAGGATTGAAAAGCTGAGCGAGACTCAGAACGACGCAACTTGACTCGATCTGAATCGCTCAGATGTTCATTTTTGTTTCCAGCGACTGTAGATTGCGATTGAGGCGTAAGCGCGAGCTCAAGTACTGCAGTCGGTCCGCCATGTGCCCGGACGAGTTGAACCGAAAGTCCGGAAAAGAGTTTTTTTTGCTCAGCAGACTGTGATATTATATTTTTGCGTACTACTTCAGTGCTAGTGTTCATCACAGGCATTACTCGTTCTTTTTCATCGAACGATGGTCTTATATTTACATTCTCCACGTTCGCCTTCAATTCCAAGCTTTTATTTTCAATCGCGCCTTTTTTCTGCATAATAATTTGATATTCATCGTTTATATTAAATGACGATCCTTCGTCGTTGTTGTTCTCCCATTTTTTTGTCCATCGATCCATTTGAGCGGCGCCGGGAACTTTGCTATGAAGCTTGAATGTTGTTGGATCATCCGATCCACCCGAACCTTTATCATCTGAGCCAGTGTTATTTGTATTATTATTCTCACTGCCTTCACAAATCCCCCTACGGTTTGCTAAAAGTGACGAGCTCGAGGAATTGTTCGAAGGCGGTAGTCGATGATGGTTTCCAACGACGCTCGCGCACATGTCTTTAGATAATGGTTTTTGCAAAAATTGCTCAGCGCCGATTGCATGCGCTTTCTCTGAATCTAAAGCTTCCCCAGTTGATTCCAAACGATCGCTGACAGACATGACGATTACGGGCACTTCTTTCAACTTTGGGTTTTTTCGAATTATTTCGCACAACTCGATTCCATCAACTTCGGGCATCATTATATCGGTTAAAATCAGGTCTATTGAGCGATTATTTGCGAGTGATTCCAAAGCTTGTCTACCATTACTTGCCGTAGTAACGCTCGCCCCGGCTTGCGTAAGCATAGACGTGATTATAAGGGAAGTTGAAATGTCATCTTCCACGAGTAAGATTCGTAACTTTTTTTCCTTAAGAACGTCGTAATCATCATAATCGTCTTCGTCACCATTCTTCCTTGTTTTTGTTAAAGTCGACGACGTGTTTTTTTTGGTCATCAGTGCTGATATTCTCTCATTCTCAATAACGTCATCATCATCGCGTTCGAGATCGGATCTTTCTCGTTTCGTGGAAATACTTCGTGTCGATCGACGCCTAGTACTGGACATTTTTATAATTATGAGATTTTATTGTTATTTATATATGTTTCCGTTACGCGCGCGCGCTCGTTAAAGGAAACGATGATATTTTTTTTTGTGCGGTGCTGAAAGAGCGAGAGAGAAGATATTTGTGAGATCTTTTTTGATTTTTGTTGATTTTTGTTGATTTTTGTTTTCGGATGCGGTTCGTTTAAAAATAGTGCCCATGAGTTTCCTCCCCTTAATCACTAGACCACGCATAAATTTAAGAAGTTGTTATAGTAATGATGATATAATAATGATGATATTGATAACAGTGATGATGATGACACAAAGTAATAACTATAAAAGATTAGCATCGCGCATGTGCGCGCGAAACTTCTCCAAGAGGTGTTCGGTTTCCACTTTACTGACCAAAAGGTTCAGACTCGTGTTACCTTTCCAGCACGTGATTGCAAACTCACTTCGGGATCCGTTTAATTTTTGCACGTCTTCATCGCGCAACAGACAGACGAGACTGCCTTGAGAACATTTTTCAACCTGTTTCCTAGTTTCTGAATCCGTAAAGCTTGGACGAGGTTTGAAATTTGAGCCTTCTGGAACGGGTTCGTTTTCCACGAGAGCTAACCCTCGCAGCTCGAGAATCTTGAGCAGCTCGGGCATGGAAATCGTAATCGCCTGCTTCGTCATGAATGGCAAAGTTAAAAATAAACCATCCTGGTTCAGACGGTATTCACATTGGCGTAATTCTTTCGCGTCTGCACCAAAATAATTATCTTTTTCACCGTTCACGTTTTGTCTTTCAAAAACCTTCAAACCGATCGCAGTAATTCGCAAACTCTCTCGAGTATCTGCCGCGATATACTGACGTAAATTCGGTGTGATGTAGTATATGCGTTTCGGTTTTGAACCTTCTGCAGTCCTCGTGACTGTATTCTTTTCGATTTCTAATGCGTGAATACCATACTTGTCGTTGATAGGACCGAAAACTTCTGGATCGTTGATAGGGGCAACACCATCGAAACCTTTTCTGCCCGGTCTCGTTTGATCTTGACCGTGTCCGTTCACAAAGAGTAAAGTGCCATCATTCGGATCTCTCGAATGCAAAACTTTTGGTGGTTTAGCTTGTTCCACGATTAACGAAACGGAAATTTTCTTTTCGCCTTCAGCTCCCTCTTCTTGATCTTCGTAAGAAAATTGGCATTTCACTGTAGCACGGCCTAAACCTTTAAATTTTGATAACTCTTTCTCTCGTTTACCACCAGCGGCATCGTTTTCGATCGCGTTGTCAACCTCGGGATCCAGTTCTCGCACCTTGTCAAACACTGCGACAAAGAAACCACCGGTATCCGAGTGATGCGGCAAAATTCTCACACAATTTTCAATTGGAATCGTTTCAAGTGCCTCATCGTCCGGGAACATTGTGCTCGAAATCACTTTTTCACCACTTTGTACCGCTTCATCCATTGAGTGAATTCTTTGGTTGTTTTTGCCCCAAACTTGCCAAGTCTTCAAACCTGTTGATCGCTTTAAATTCGGTAAATCTTTAGAAACATCTAATAATTTCAAAGCACCATTTGTTGCTTTCATGAGAGATAAAACAACGGCTTCGTTTTCAATCGGGTTCAAAGAGCACGTCGAATACACCATTCTCCCACCGACTTTCAGAATTTGCGCTGCGCGTTTAGCAATTTTAATTTGCAAAGCATGTAATCCGTTCCCAAATCCTCCATGCCATCTTGACCAAATATCGGGAGCTTTTCTCATGGTTCCATCACCCGAACATGGTACGTCGCATAAGATGGAATCAAACTGGAAATTGTCCTTCTCGTTTCCTAGCTCACCTTTGATGACTGGAAAATTTTGTCCCTCGTGGTTAGTGACGAGCAAACAAGGCGAATTTGCGCGCTTCGTTTGATGCGTCAGAAGATTACAGCGTTTCAAATCAGCATCGTTTGCTACGACGAAACCGGTTGGCATTTTTTTGAAAATTTCACCTTTCTCGCCAAAACTCGCGTCATAATTTTCTATTTCGCTGTGTAAAGCTTCCAATACCTGGAACGTTTTGGAGCCCGGCGCTGCGCACATGTCTAATACTTTATGGTGCGGCTCAACGTTCAAAAATTGAGTCGGTATCATTGAAACAACTTCCTGTCTTGTAATTGACCCAAACTCTTGTCCAGATTTCAGAAACTCGTGTAAAGACTTTAACTGCGGAACGCTTCGAAGCTGCAAGCGAGTGTAGCTGAATTGCCAAGCTCCGTTATCTGGGTACCATTCAACCGCCGTCGGTGGCTTCACGTCTTCTAAACCAGCTCCAGAGAGATTTGTGAACTCGTTCAAAACTCGTTGTTTAATTCGCTTTGCAAAATTCCCCACGCCGTTGATCCTGAAAGAGCTCGGAAGGTCAGTTCTCATCGTCTTCAACAATTCCTGAAAATCACTCTCATCTTTACAGATGCTTTGCGCGCGATAGTAGTTTTCAAAGTGCTCGTTTTCCCTCACATATTCCGATGGACCGAAATTGCCTTCACCATTTTTTCTTCCATTTCCTCCTCTTTGTTGTTGTTGTTGTTGTCCCTTTCTTGGGCGTTTACCTTTTGGTTCTTTATCCCAAACGTCCGCGCGGTCTGATTTCTTAAAGTCTCTCTTCGAGATGCGCTTGTTATTATTATTATTATTATTATT
>Ga0302126_10000920_pt1 | contig 18210 bp, 24 predicted proteins | sample CB4_20m_MG_FD_203108 | JGI IMG/M metagenome (GOLD analysis project Ga0302126, IMG submission 203108) | Marine microbial communities from Western Arctic Ocean, Canada - CB4_20m | ecosystem: Environmental > Aquatic > Marine > Oceanic | place: Canada: Western Arctic Ocean | collected 2017-09-24 | reverse complement strand
TGCCCCCGCGCCAATAACCACAGTCGTCTTGATGATTGCCTGACGACCACCATCTTGGATTGTTTGTGTTACTACGGCATCAGCCATAAATTACTCCTTAAAAGTAAGTAGTTTACTGGCTAAATGGAGTAGCACCAGCACCAGCAGTTGCGCCAATGCTCATTCCCTCGATATACCAAAGACCCGTACTAATAGAAGTAGCTTTGATTCTCGTATCAATAGCCCCACCTTGAGTGCCATTATTGAAAGTCAAGATATCGTCGTTAGCGGCGGAGTCGAACGTTGTAGTTAGCCCGTTGGTGTCGGCTACTTGCATATATCCGGTAAAGCCATCAGTGCCTGAGCAATTTATGACAAGGTTGTTCGCCAAGTTAACCGCTACGATTATCTCTATAACAGCGCCAATATTACACTGCTGGTTAGGGTCAGTGTTGTCAGTAGGAGCCGTTGCAACAATTGCAGGAAGAGTAAGAGTGCCTACTCCTGCGGCGTTAGTAGAGGCGTATAGATTTTGCTTTCCTGCGTGACCTACTAAAACAGCGCCTGTAGGGTTGTTAGCCGCATCTAGTGCGGGAGTAGGGAATACACGCAATAAGGTAGTAGCGTTGTTTGAGTCTATGTTGTTTGATACTGCAAAGCCCGCAGGTACAAAACCTGCTAACGAGCGAATAGGACCGGAGAATGTGGTTATAGCCATTTTAAATTCCTCACATGCGAGTGATGGGGTGCTCTGTCTGCATGTAGTCAGCCGGGACTGTCAGAAGCACCGGATGATTCCCGGAATATGTTCAGTATATACCACTTTTTTAAAATCTGTACAAATAAAAAAAGCCCGTCGGTTAGGGCGGGCTAAGTCTCTAGGGGGCAATACAATTCAATGTAACACTAAATTTAAGACAAAAGAAAGGGGGCCGAAGCCCCCAGTCTAAACACCTTTTGCTTATGTAGCGCCGGGTGAACCGTAAGCGCCCAGTGGATCAGATACGCCGAAGCTGTATCTCTCACGAGCCTTGTAACGGCTGTTACCTGTGTCGAAGTCGGCATCCATAGATGTAGACATCGGAGTACGGACAAAATGCTTCAGTCCGTTAGGTACGTCAGTCATCAAGAACCACGCATTACCGTCAGTCAGATAGTTATTAACTGTATAACCCTCTGGAACTACACCGTTGGTGCGGATTGCGTTGATGTCGTTGTCAGCTGTAGCCGTTCTAAGCTCAGAATCCATCAAGCGTGTAGCAACGAATTGCAACGCAGGTGGAATAACAAGCTTACGAGGTTTAGCAGCAATCAACAGACCACGCTCATCAGTCCAACCAGCGATTTGGATAACGGCGGCTTCCAAGGAAGTCTCGTTTAAATCCGTGCCGACAGCAGGAGTATTTGAGTTAACACCACCAGATACTAGGGGGTGCTGTGTGTTGAACAAACTTACGCCGTCACCATAAGCTGGGCCACCGGGAAAACCAGTGTTAAGTATGGTCGCACCTTTAACCTGCTTGGTGTAAGCCATAGCTCGCGCTAGTGCCTTGGTGTAACGTGCGGAAAGCGAATCATACAGGTTGTCCTCAATGGCCTCTTCGGTCAGTGAGAAACCCATAGCAATCGTTTCGTTTACGTAACGGGCTGTGTAAGTCTCTTGTGCATTGTCATATTGAATAGCGGAACCCTCGTTTTTAACGGGAGCAGCTCCAAAACCTGACAATTTAACTTCTTCTTCAAAGGAACGGTCAGAACTCTCTGATTCAAAGATTTCTTTAGTTTCTTCGCCGTATCGTGCGTACTCAAGTCCAAACAAGGCGTTCAAACCCGGTAATAGCTCCTTGAGGAGTTGTGCTCGTGAAATAGCCATAAGTCAATGCTCCTTAAGCAGTGCCGGTGTTGCTGGTGTATGAGTGCGATCCGGGGTTAAATTTAACCACCACATCAGTGAAAGCATCGCCTACTGCACTACCCGGAGCATTGATAAAATCAACGACCCTAAAGGCAATACCTGTAGTTGCTGCGGTTGTTGCGTCCAATGCGACATTTGAGTTACCAGTAGCTATGCTACCTGTAGTGGTCGATTGTACATTAGCCAAAGGTGCGTTCATGCCCAGTGTGGCTTGCGCCATTGTTGCATCAGCTTGTACTTGGAAAGCAACGTTAGGGTCATCTACGATGAATGCTAACGCATCAGCAGATACCTGACTAGCAGGCCAGAACTGACGGTTAACAAATCCCATAACGGCATCTGTATAAGAACAACCCATAAACACGCCAACAGTACCAGCGGGGAATGGATCGCCTGCGGAACCTATATCCGTCATTAACTGGATAGTGCCATCAGCAGCGATTACGACAACAGAGCCGTAAAAGATGTTGGTAGCAAAACCTGACGCTATAGGGAGTTTGCGAGTAGCCCCTGCATACGGGGTACCACTCACCTCGTTTATAGGCCGAAGCCCATAAGGGGTAGCTGTAGTAGCCATTTAAATCTCCTAAAATTATCCTTTACCGAAAGTAACCTTAGTACTTCTCTCATTAAAGAGAGGCATCCTAGGATCGTTCTCTCGCATTAAGTTATTGTCTACAGAACGTATTTGCGCTTCATTAGTATTTCTATAATACTCGTTCCGTTCCTCGACAAGTTCTTTGGGTGCTTTGCAAAGCATTAAACCGCCCATCACTACATTGTCCTTGAAGCGTTCATTCTCGATGCTTACAAGTTCAATTTCAGGGTGATCTGTAGCTTTTACAGGGGTCCAACCCTCTCTTAACTTTGAAGAAACATTGGTCGGGTCTGGCTGACCGTTGGTCGCAACGCGAACCCAGTGAAATTTATACCCTTTTTGCGGTGTAGGATTAGGTAGAACTTCAGCTCTCGTCCATGCCTGCTTACGGGTTTTTTTCGCTGTTGTGTCCAGCTCTCTATCTATTCTATTCTCGGCCATTAGTCTTGTTTCCTCATTAATACCGCAGCTTGTTTAGCGTAATCTTCTAGGGAAACGCCTAGCCGTTTCGCAAGAGCGACTTGTGTTTGCGATAATGTCACCTTTCGGGGTGACGTGCTCCGCGTAGCGGGTGCAACCACATTGCTCGATTTTTTCTTTTGTTCTACCGGTTCATCTTCGATACTTTCATCGAATTGATCTGGAAATACCTGACGCATGCGAGAATCAATCTTCTCGTAGTATTCATCTGATCGAGGGTTAGTTCCCTCTTTCGTTAATTTCGTGTGCAGCCCCAACGCAAATGCCGTCATTTCGTCATCAGCACCAAACCAAGAATTATTGTCTGCCCAAGCAATAGCTTGAGGGTCGCGTTGGATGGTTGGAGTCGCTTTACGTGATTCTTCAGTATTGCTGGGAGTTTGTAAAGTAGTTTCCTCGCGTAGCTTAAGGTTCTCTACTTTATCAGCCCTTATCTGCGCTGAATTTAACGCCGCTTGAGCCTCAACCATTTCTTCTGACTGGCCTGCCTCATACGCTTGCGTATACTGTTTCTTAGCCATAGCAAGTTCAGTTTTAACTTGCTGTTTTGCCGACTCTACAAGAGTATTATGACTTTTGTCTACTGAGCCTTTAAGCGTTTTATTTTCGTCAACTAACTGCTTAGTGTAACGTTCAAGTTCTTCCCGCTCTCGTTCAGCTGTTTCCTTAGCTCTACGCTCGTCATGGTAGCCCTTACTAAAGTGCTGTATTCGCTTCTTAACTTTATCCGAATAATTTTCTAACTCTTCGTTAGTAACTTCTTCAGGGGCTTCAGACGCAGTGCGGCCTCGGTCAGCTTTGGGGGTGTCATCCACCACCTCAATTTCTACTTCGCCTTTAGGTGCTTTCTTACCTACTTGTTCACGTCCAACAGCGCCTTCTACTTCTAGCTCAAACTCTGTCTCATTACCCTCTACTTCTACTTCTACGTCTCCAGCTTCCTTTTTATCGGGGTCTGGAAATTCAAACTCTACTTGTTGCATTGGCATAACCATTACTCCTTAAGCACGAGTGATTCCACTCGGATCATTAACAACAGCTTCAATCGAATCATCATTCATCAGACGATACTCTTGAGCACCCACTTTAAAACGTGTACCAGTATTGGCTCTAAACATTACAAAGTCCCCGGCTTTACACCACGGGCCAGTAGGGAATCGATCCTTATCTGAATACGCTTGCTCCCCCATATCAAGCACAACCCCTATCGTAGATAGGATGTACTCCTCATGGAGCGTTTTAGCTGCTTTCACAATACCATTTGAAAACGTCTCTTCTATGTTAGGAAGGGCTATTAACACTCTATACCCAACAGGTTTAGGAATAAGCGTTTCCATTTCCTCTTGTGATACTTCGCGTGTAACTGCTTCCGTCTCTATCTTCTCTTGCCGCTTCATCTCTAAAGCTGTCATTTCAGTCATCATCATTTTCCATATAATTACGCGAAAGGTCATTTACTTCTCTAAGTGCAACGTTTAGACCTTGAATAACACCGCACACCTCCTTGTATTCCGCGTAGTCTTTAGGGACACCCGAAACTAAGAATTCTTCGCTAGAACGTTTCTGCTCTGTAAGTTTTATATTTAGCACGTCAAAGACGGTTGTAGCCATTACGTAGTTACTCCTTCACGGTCTACAAACATGGGGGTTTGTTCTCCAACCCACGCACCCAATACATTGAACTCAAAAAACTCTTCAGCTTCTTCGTAGCTCATGTTTTGGTCTGCCTGTAGTATCTTTAAGCACTTACCTCTATCGTAGACCGCCAAATCAGGCTGCCCACAACGCTCGCCAACGCCAATAAATGCTTTCTCAAACCCATCCGCAAGAAGCATGTCTTCCATTAAATTTATCTCCCTAAATCGTCTAGGACAGCAAGCGCGTTTGCTAGGTTTAATGCTGCTTGAGAGGACTTCATAGCTTCGTTAGGCTCCCCTACTGCGGCATCATGGCAAAGGCAGTACATAGCTCTTAATGCTTCGAGATGTACATCTCTAAGCGAGTATTCTTGCCCATCGTTTATATTCTTGGGATCACGTCGTACATCTTTCATAGGGTTCTAACTCCTGTGGTTTTAAGGTTATCTGTTTTCTTACTTAGCTTTCTTTCTTGCCGTAGCTGACAAGTCATTTAAGTGGAATAATTTCACGCTACTTTTAGTATGAGTTTTTCCCACTGTGCAAAGAGCCATCAGGCATCTTGTGTGTATTACCTTTAAACAAAGTTCCGTTTTTTCTGAAATGATCAACACCTTCCATATTATCTATCCTCTCGGTTATCGCGGGCAGCTTCATCTCTGTCCCGTTGTGTTTCCGCCCGTTGTTTGGTCGCATCTATAATTGCTTTGGCTTCTGCCAAGTCATTCTTTGCTTGCGCTTGCTCGTTCTGGGAGGCTATACGTTGAGCTTCCAGAACCGCCGTGGTTTGGGCTTTCTCCTGATCCAGTTCAAGCCGTTTCTGATCCAAGGCTAGCTCACCAGCATCTTTCGAGGCTTTGCGTTCTTGGTCATTTGCTTTAAGTTCTAGTTCAGCTTGCTGCATCTGTACTAATGGGTCTTGGGCAATTTGTTGCGCCTGCTGCTGGGCTGCTTGTGCCTGCTTTTCTTGGCTAAGTTGTATAGCTGCTTTGGCCTGTAGCCCTGCAATAGAGTTCGCCAACACCGGATCAAACTCCTCACTCGGTGGTGGTAGTGCTGCCCCTAAGCTTGTCTCTATTTGCTGACGGTACAAGAAGGACATATGCTCTGCTAAGTGAGCCTGCATCGACCCCATAATCTGGTTAGCCATAGGGTTTTGCCCTATAAAAGCCGCCATCTGTGGGTCTTTTAGAAACGCTTCGTGGGTAGAAATATGTGCTTGGTGGTCTTGTATGATGAAAGCACTCAAAGGTACCCCTGTTAACACGTTCATATTCTCACTTACTGGGTCTATTGGTGCGGAATCTTCTTCAGTTGGCACTAATACATCCGCGTTCTTAATCCCTATGACCTCGATCATCTGACGATGAAGTTCAGGTAGGTCATATATGTCTGGGGCAGCCTGTGCCATTTGCATAACAGTCTGATACTGCACAACGCGCTGTGCCATCGTACTGCTATTGGGATCACTGACAGGAATTACTTCCACCGTGGCGTAGTCGTTCTGACGAGCGCGTTGCTCACCACGGTCAGGCATGTACGTATACTCTACGGGTGCGTACTCAGACATAATTGCCCGAAGCAGTTTAAATTCCTGCTTCATCGCGTAGTGGACACGGGATTGCACCGCAGCCATAGGCTTGAGAGTACGCTCTAATAGCGCAAGAGTGGTTCCAACAGGTGCGTTTGCACTCATATCGGAGATATTCATGTCTGATATAGCCCCTAAACGGCGGCCTTCTTCAGTAATCTTGTCCAATAGAGCCAATAGTGTCTGACTAGGCTCTTTATAGGGTAATGGTAGGATATTCTCGCGTATTGACCCACTAGGTACGTCCACGTCACGGAATTCGCCCGGCCCGATGGGGGTATCGTCCCCTTTTACCCGCAATCCGCGTGATTTTAAGCCACCGGGTAGGTTAGAAAGGGTGCCTGCGTCAACTAATTGACGGATTATGGAGGTTCCTGCGCGTGCATAGCCTCCAATAATGTGAATTAAACCAAGACCATAGAAGCCAAAGCCCGGAACATACACATAATGGACAAAATGTTGACGTTTAAGCTTCAACGGATCGTCAGGGTTCCAATTTCTACGTACTGCCAGCACTGTTCCAGTGCCTTGTTCTATAGTTACCACGTAAGGCAGGGCAATTTGTAGAGCTTCCCCCTCTTTTCTGTCCTCTCCACGGGCTAATCCCATACCACGGGGGCGTTCCCGCTCCGGCTGGTCTATCTCATCAAGGATTAAATCGGCGTGAACCTCGTATAAGGTATAGCGGTTATCATCCGTTATGGAAAAACCGCTCTCCCTAGCCTTCTGTTCTTCAATATCGGTAGTAAAACTAACTGGCTCACCTAGTTCTACGTTCCTGTAGAACCCTGCGTCTTGCAGTTTGGTCACATCATTCTTAGTTTTACGCATTATGTGTGTAACACGCTCTGCGGTTTCTAAGTTAGATGCTCCGTAAGGTACAACCATGTCCTCGGCAGGTATGTATAGAGCTACCTGACGGTCTAAATTAGGATCGAAGTACACTTTTTTAAAGGCTGAACCGGCTAATCCTAAGCTATAGAGCATGCGCTCGTGCTCAGGCCGGTACTCTGACATCACGTCTGTCAGCTCGTAGTTCATGTCTGTTTGAACACGCAAGGCTGCGTCTTCTTTTTCCCGCGTTATCTCGCCTAGAATCTGTGTTTTAACGGGGCCAGCCGCTGGGAACGTCTCGCTCATGGCTTCAGCTTGGAAACGAATGGCTGCTTCTGCTAGAACCGTGCTATATACACCACAAGCATCTTGCCAAGGCTCAGTACGGTTCTCATAGTTAAACCCCAATACCTGCATGCCTTTGACGTAAGTATCCGTCCACTCTCTACGGCTTTGGGTATCTGCTTCTACTTCCGCAACTAGCTCTGAGGACAACTCAGTGAGCTGGCCGTCATCCATGTACTCTGCAAGGTTGGCATCGAACGGCGCATTTTCAATGTCGTCATCCACTCGGTCAGACACTAGCGTTATCTCAACACTGCCGTCTTCCATCATGTTTATATCAGGCGCTTCAATCTCAATCTCCAGAGCTTCCTCTAACCCAACTCCTTCGGTGCCTTCCGGCATGCTGTATAAACTACGCTCGATTGCCATTACTTAATCCTCAATTGCGGCCCATTTGTCAAGAGGGCACCGTTGCCCCATTATCCATACTTTAGCTGGCATAAAACACCCGCACTCTTTACAAACTTGCAACGCTTTGATAAGCCGAGGGCATTCATTACAAGTAGCTAGTCTATCTACGACTGCTTGTTGACTAGCACCTATTTTGACCTCCACTTAATAGTACCCTCCACCACGATACCCTTTAAAGAATTTCTGATCTTCCGGCTCGTCTGTGGGGAGAGTTATAAACCCCCCTTGCCTAAACCGCATAAGAGCCATAACTGTGGAGTCAACTAAGTCATCATGGGACATAAAAGGAAACCCCGCAACTTCTTCAACTAGCTCTTCAGCCCACCGTGTTTGAGGAACCCACACCAAACCAGAACTTATAATATCCGCTACAGAATTCAAACGTGCTGTCTTATCCCCACTACCTCGGTGCGGAGTATACTCTTGCACCATCATCCCTGTCCTACGCAATTCTTGGTAGAGTGGTGTTCCGTTACTTTTCTTCTCCACAATAAACGCATCGGGCTGCCACTCGTCATATTCTTGTTGGGCTAGCTTCTTAAGTTCTGGGAACTCCACACGTTTCTTAATCGAGTTAAGAAGGATAATACAGTAACAGTTCTCTTCCTCGTTTTTAAATACTCCCCATGTGGTTAGGGCTGTGTAGTCTGCACGGTTATGAGATTCAGCCGCCGCATCAAGTGACATGATCAAGTACTCACATTCAGGAGGTTTCTCTTTAGTCCACTCTTGCCACCACTCTCGCTTTACTATTGCTGCTTCTTCAGCGGTAGGGTTCTGTTGATACTGTGCGTTCCATTGGAACAACGGCATTGAGGCTTTGGTCTGTTGTAGCGCACGTAGGTTAAAAAACTCAGGCCATAGTGGTTTTTCTACAATCCCCGTTGGGTTCTCTTCTGTCTTGTCCTCAGTCGCTACTTCCAGCAGCGCTGGAAACTCTACAATGTTGTATTGGTCTGCTTGATCATTCTGCGACATGTCCCGAACTACTCGTCCGGTCAAGTCATCCATGTGCCACCGTGTCTGTACAATAGCCACTCGGCCACCGGGCATCAGTCGTGTACGCGCCCCGAACGTAAACCATTCGTAAGCCTTATCAAAAACGTCAAAGTTCCCACTAAGCACGTCTTGTTCTGAATGGGGGTCATCCACCAACAGTAAGTGGGCACCACGACCTGCGATAGAAGAACCTATTCCACAAGCGTAGTACTCCCCGCCCATGTTTGTATTCCACCGTCCCGCCGACTTACTGTCGATAGCGAGGGCCACATTAGGGAAAACAGACTTGTAGTTGTTCGTCCCAATCAAGTTTCGTACCTTACGCCCAAAGTCTACCGCTAGGTCTGTGGTATGAGACACCATCATTACTTTCTTATCTGGGTTTCTACCCAAAAACCATGCGGGGAAGTATATGGAAACTAACTGGGATTTGCCGTGACGGGGAGGTATATTGACGCAAACCCTGTCTTTCCCTGTCTCCGATATTTCTTCCCCGCTCTGGTCGTACTCTTTGCCCTGCTCAATCTCCATCAGGAGGTCAGCAAGAATTCTGTGGTGCTTACCTACTATATAGTCTGGTTGCATGAGTTTACAAAACTCAATCAAATCTCTATGAGCGGCTTCAGCGCGTTGGCGTGTCGTTAGCTCATCTACTATCTTATAGACTTCTTCTTGTTCTTCAGCGGAGTAGCTATCCAGATTTTTAAGTAGTAAGTCAATCTCCTCAGCAGAAAAGTCCGCAGGAGGCGGGCGCACATTCAAATCAGTGTCGATAGCAGAGCTAGGCATCTGCTACTTCGTAGACCCCATCCGCGTTCTGTTTCAAAACTTCTAGCTTCTTTCTCAGCTTTTCACGTAGCTCATCGGCATTCTGGTGGGTCACGGTGATTTCTTTGCGTTCTGTAAATAGCCCTACGTCTGTCATCTTCCCCAGACTAATTAGTGCCTGCATACGAATTCGGGCTTCGGGGTTTTCAGTCTCTAGGATAAGTTTGTTAACCACAGTGTTGCGTATCTCTGCCGCGTGGGTAGCGATGAGCTGTCCGAACTCTTTAAGAATGGCATCGGTCTGTACTAGAGATGCGGGGGTCATTGCGGAAACGCGGCTATTGGTTACCGCTTTAGAAGTCTTCTCTACGTCTTGCGCGTAAGAAGTAAGTAGCCTAGCAGCTACATCGTTGTCTTCGTCAGAAGGTTCGACTACTAACCCGTGGGTTTCTAGTTCTCTAATGGTATTACACGCCGCTTCCGCCCGTGCACGCAAATCCATATAGGACAAGTGTTCGGGAATCTCGATACCAAACTCAGGATCAATAGCTAATGCCATTTGAAGCTGTACCTTCTGCGCAGACTATTATGTCGTTTTGTGAATTATAGTGACAAAAAATATTTTTGCAACCACATGTTGGGACTCCAAGGGGGGTCTATGTCCATATATAGGGGGGTGGGGGTCTAGCTAGCCACGTTTATATAAAGAGGGGGTGGGGTACGTCTTCGGACTCTTCGATAGGGGGGAAGTGTCCTTATATGACTTAAGCACACAAGTTTAGTCTAAGTAGGTGGAACGGACTTGGAAACCAAATTTATTTGGGCGTATTAGTATTATACAAGAGGCCATGCCCCGAATGCTGTGAGCGGCCGTCCCCCCCTCCCCTACCCCTATCGCCTAGGGCTGATATTTATTTTAGGGCCACGTCGAAAATAAACTCCAACAAAATCAATCACTTACGATGGCCATTGACAGACAAACGAGTTTGTGAGACTATTATTGGGCTTTCAGAGGAAAGCGATTTAAATTCTTTTAATCTTACTTAAGGAAATATGTATATGAGTTATTCAAAAGGTACAATTAAGTTATTAAATTCTGAGATGGCAGCGTCTCAGGCAGCTTCAGAGGCTACCGACCTAGCAGTCGAGGCACTCAGAGGCGATGGTGTTACAGCTGATATGCTCCGTAAGGATTACGCCGTAGATGAAGGCCAAACTGGAAACTATCAGCAGTGCCGCGACGTAGCAGCTAAGTGGTTCAGTGCTACACATCCTGACTATAAGTGCGAGATGCTGATGGTCACCGATACCACGACACTGAGCGATGTTCAGAAAAAGCAGAAAGCGGCGATCCAAACGCATCAGAGCCACACTGTCACCAGATGGCGTAAGGCACTGGCACGGGATGAGATATCCCTGCTAGCTGATGACAGCCGCCCCCCTCAAAATGGCGCAATATGGGAGCACAAGAAAGCTGCCAAGTTTATAGCTGAAGCCGATATATTCAAGAATAGGAAAGTCGATCTGCTGAATAACGGTTATGACATCGTTGTAGTTCAGAAGCTGCTGACTCAAGTAGCACAGATATTGCTCACAGCAAAAGCTAAGTAGTTTAATCCACGGGGGTCTAGCAAGCCCCCACACTATAAGGAATATGTATATGAGTTTACACTGCCCAACTTGCAACAATCCAGAAGATCACCCCACCCTAGAGGGTAAAGTAATAATTAATGCCTACAAAGTGCATGACGGTAAAGGGTGGTTATCCCAGTGCTTTTTTTGCGCAGGATACTACAACTCTGATTTAACTGAGCGGCCACTAGCGGAAGGCTCACGATACCCAGTTGAGTATGATGGTCGCAAAGGCTGGTTTTATTAGCCGGAAGGGGAGAAGAGGGGAGCCGAAAGGTTCCCCTTTTTTTGTGCCTAGGTATCTCAGGATACCTTCGATACCAGTACCTGTGTAGCGTGCCGCGTCAGCAAAACTCAATTCCCCTAGGCTAACCAGCGATCGCATGGCTGTTATTAATTTTAGGGCCACCTCGAAAACTATTATCAGGACACAAACTCGTTTGCCTACGATAGCCCAATGTTCGCTAATGTTCCATTTTGTAAAAACGTAAAAAGAACATTTTCGGTTATTTAGTATTTAGTATGTTACTGATTTATATATATATTATTATTATTTATTTTTATTTTATACCAATGTTCCAAATGTTCCCTATGTTCCATCACTTTAGCGATCCTGTGATTTACTCAGAGACTCAAAGCATTTCATCTCTTCGGGATAGGCTTATCCCTAAAAACACCGGAGGACTCTCTCAAAAGGGAACATTTGGAACACGGGAACATCCCGCGTGGCACTAAGGCTAGCCATGTTCCATTTCGAAAAACCCGATGGAACATTAGCGAACATATGCTTGACTTACACAAACAAGTTTGCTATATGCTTGACTTACACAAACAAGTTTGCTATAATGGTATTTCTAGTGGAGATTCTGCTGGAAGAAGTAGTTAAAAGAATAGCACAAGGACGTGCGCCATAAATTTTAGGGGCGGCCCTAAAATAAATATCAACCCTAAATAGGAGAACTACATGACTAAGTGTACTAAATGCGGCAAACCCTATTCACCTGCCCGCAGGTTGTTGGGCATCACAGTATGTTTGCTATGCGGCGAGTCAGAAGCACGCGCCGTTAAGCATACGGTAGCACCCCTAAACAAAAGCAACTATATGCTTATGTCGCGGGAAGACCTAAAGCAGTTAAACCCTAAACGCACCACATAAATTGGAGCTAGATAATGAAAAAGCCACTTAATCCGCACAAAAAAGGAACATTCGCTTATCAGCAATTTAACACCATTTTGGGCTATATATTCAATGGCGAACAACGCCCTAATCTTAAAAATCTAACTACTCGGCGCGATGTATTAGAAGCGAGAGCTAATGATATCAATACTAATTGGAAGGCCGCTCAGGGATTAGACTTTGAAGCAGGGATATATTCAGCAGTTATAGAGCTGAACTAGGAGAACGATATGAGCAAGCAACGCGAAGAATTACGCAAGCAGTTCAAGATCGACGACCCTGACGATATGCACGCATGGTCGAAAGCAAAGCCGTGGTGGCTACGCCCCCTGCAAGTACTGGGGTTTGTAGCTACGGGTATCGGGCTAACACTATGCCTTTACTACGCAACACTAATTTTATTCTTACTTTAGGAGAACGACGATGGATAAGCAAGAGCTAGTAGACGCGGTTATCGAAGAGATGAAGCGCGACATAAGTAACAACGACTGGATGGCGATTGATGAGTTGTTGTACCACCACGTAGACACCGAAAGGCTAGAGGCATTCCTGCCGGAGAAGCAAGACCAAGAGGAGCAAGACAATGGATAAGATCATTAAGGTAAGGCAGTACTCGACAGTAATATGTGACCTAGACGGAACGATAGCTGACCTAACGCACCGGCTGCACTTCATCAAGAACGCAGACGGAACCAAGAAGAAGTACAAGGAAGCGGACTGGGATTCATTCCACAAGACTTGTACCGATGACCTGCCAATCACGCGCAACATCATGGCTCTGGAATCCCTCGCGGGAGGTGAAGAGCGGGAAGTGTACTTCTTCTCAGGACGCAATGAAGAGGTACGCAAAGAGACAATAGAGTGGATATGCAAACACGTTAACATAAACACGCCGATGACTGACGTACCTAACAGGGCACTCTGGACTGAGAATCCTTACTCGGTAGGACTGAGATTGTTTATGCGCAAGAAGAATGACCGCAGAGCCGACACCATCGTCAAGCTAGAGATGATGCAAGAACTAGGGCTAAGACCTAGGGACGTGTTGGTCATACTCGACGATCGCCAATGTGTAGTAGATATGTGGCGCGACAATGGATTCAACTGTCACCAAGTTAACGCATGGAAGGAGCAAGACCAATGAGCAGACAGATTAGAGTAAAAGTAACGCGAACAGTCATACAAGAGGCAGACGTAGTTCTATATGTACCCTCCGCTTTAGAGATAGGTACGAGAGAATTCCAAGACTACCTCGATGAGATGGTATTTGATCATGTCGAACAGTGGGACACATTACATGAAGATGCTGGACTTGGAAGACGTGGCGGTTGGGAAATCATTGCCGATCCTTACAACAAGGAGGAATTCTAATGGGCATGAAGATTAGTAAACGACAACTCAAGGCTGCACTAAACGTAGCACACGAAGCGGGGTTTAACTCAGGGTTTGAATGTACCGATGCCCGTTGGGTAGAGCATAACTTTGGGAACAACCCCGATGACCCGCACTGGCGTGGCGGGATGGATGAGTTAATCCAAGACCGCGACAAGGTAGTTAAACGCATAGTCAAGCACGAAGCGAAGCACGCCAAAATGCGGAAGCTAAAGAATGTGCGGAAGCATTGGAACGTAGCAGCAGACTATGTGGTTCGAGGGGAGTTAGGAGCGGGCAAGAGCGCACCAGTGCGGAAGCATTGGAAACAAGAGTTGGTAGATTTTATCAACGATAAGTCTAAGAAATACGATATGCCCAGAGATAAGCACGGGTACGTTAACCTAATGGCACAACTAGCAGAGAACAATGAAAGAGATGCCTTTATATACCAAAAGCTGGGGCAAGACGATAGCAATACCCTAAGTGACCTGCTGGCAGAGTACGACTTTGAAGGTATGGACAGCGCACAAGTGTACGCATCTCTTGACCCAACGAGTACAACAAGCGATAATAATGAATCAAACGCAAGTAAACTTAATGAAACACCAACTAAGGAGGATGTATAATGCAAGACTCAATGTTCAACACCGAAATGCCCGATGCGGTAGCACCATCGGTTTCATCAGCAGCGAAGATTGTAGCACTGTCACGTAGTGTGCCTGACCTAGTAAAGGACGATCCAGAAGCAGCACGCGCATTGGCACTGCTTAAGAAGGCAAACCCCAAAGCGATCACTGCAAAGAAATCACTGATAAGCAGTGCCGCGCACTCTGCCTTGCAGAAACTTAGCAGAGCGATATATCAGTACCACATTGGGGAGACTGTGCCTTGGGGTGACCTAGGTGCAAGGTTACTACCTAACGCAAACTTGATTGACTATCAGGCTCAGATGGAAGCTTACTATCTGGAGTTTGATGCGATGAAGCAGCAGTTTCTTGATGACTATCCGCGTGCAGCAGCTGCCGCACAACTGGAGTTAGGGGAACTGTATGACGAGGCGTTGTTCCCATCAGTAGCTGAGTTAGCACCGAAGATTAAGTTTAAGGTGGACTATGACTACATAGCCGACCCCGATAACTTCTATGTAAAGGTAGGCGATCAAGCAGAGGCTGTGGTGAAGCAGCAGTACAACGAGATACTAGAGTCTCGGATGAATGGAGTTAGTCAGTACATGTTTGAGAAGCTACGCAAGCCATTGGTTAACCTTGTCGAGCGTATCGACTATGACGATACGGATAAGAAGAAAGGGTTCCATTCTACTATCGTAGATAACGTGGCCGAAATCGTTGAATTGATGGGCAAGTGTAATTTCAACAACGACCCGAAGGTTGCAGCCCTGCATATAAGTTTACGTAACGCACTTACGGGTGTAACTTCCGACGGCCTAAGGGCAAGTGCCACGCTACGCGATCGGACTAAGCAGGAAGTACAACAGATCATTAATGAATTACCAACACTAGGCTTTTAACTTTAACCACAACTGGAGGACTACGTTATGCCAACAGGCACAACTAACTACAATGCTTTAACGATTGACCAATGCGTGAGTGCAGCAATAGCAGTAGGCGACAAGCGCACCACTTTGTTTCAAGGAGATATGGGTTCGGGGAAGACATCTATTCTTTGGATGTTGGCGAAGAAGTTACCTAACCACATACCCATATACTTCGACTCAACGACCAAGGACTTAGGAGACTTGATGGTTCCTATGTTCGATAAGATTGGGGACGATAACGTAGTACGTTACGCGCTCAATGAAGAGCTGGGATTCCACCACAAGAAACCCGTCATACTTATGATAGACGAGTTAGGCAAGGCTAACCCAGCAGTAAAGAACGGACTACTACGTGTGATGCTAGAGCAGGCGTGCGGTAGTGACCGCCTAACCAAAGGCTCTATTGTGATTGCAACAACTAACCTTGGGGCAGAAGGTGTTGGGGATATACTCCCAGCACACGCACGCAACCGCATTACTATTATCAACATGAAGAAGTCTGACAATATTGCGTGGGTAGAGTGGGCCATCAATAACGGGGTGGATAGTTCAATCCTTAAGTGGGCAAACGAAACACCACAACTATTCCACAGTTTCACCCAGCACGATGACCCTGAAACAAATCCGTACATCTTCCACCCACAAGCACCTGATAGAACGAGTTTTGTTACACCGCGTTCTTTGGAAGCAGCGTCTGATTGGGTAAAGCAGCGTCATCTAATGGATGCCCCAACACTAACTGCTGCACTGATTGGCACGATAGGAGAACGTGCTGCCAGAGACTTACGGGCATACATAGAACTCGCTGACCAAATGCCGAGTATGCACGACCTGATGAACGACCCCGATAACGCGGTAGTACCTACCGCTCCCGCCGCTGTGTGCATGGTTGTATACCGCACGCTAGCGACCATCGAGTACAAGTGGGTAGACAACTGGATGAAGTACATGTCCAAACTTAGTCGAGAGTCGCAAGGGTTGTTTGTTAATGGTGTTCGAGCAGAAGGGTACGATGAAGATAGGGCAACAGCTGTGAATAACTGTAAGGGATTCGGAGAGTGGTGCATGGCGAATGGATGGATGGTGCAAGGCCAATGGAGGACTGAATAATGGGACTTACACTTAATCACCAGCTAACAGCTGACCAACGATTGACCCAAGCTGTTGTAGCTATCATGGCTAACCCCAAGTACTACGCACTTGCGGGAGTGTTAATGATAGGCAGTAAAACAATCAGCGATGACATACCTACCGCGTGCACTAATGGTAGGGACGAGTGGTACGGACGAGAGTTTGTAATGGGTCTGACTGATGCAGAGTTACGGTTTCTTGTACTGCATGAGTGCTACCACAAACTCTTCCGACATCTAGTAACGTGGCTATACTTATACAAACGTAATCCTAAGCTAGCTAACATGGCGTGTGACTATGTGATCAATCAGATGATCGTAGATGATAACCATGACGGCTTTGCAACGATGCCCGTAAATGCTAGCGGCAAGCAGATAGGTCTACTAGACAGTAAGTTTAGAGATATGGATAGTGGGCAAGTGTTTGCCATACTGGAAGAAGACCCGCCCGAAGATGATGAAGGTGGTGAGGGCGAAGGTGGTGGTATGGACGAGCACGATTGGGACGGTGCCCAAGAGATGTCCGATGACGAAGAGGCCCAGCTTGCAGATGACATTGACCAAGCTGTTAGACAAGGAGCACTAACAGCGGGGAAGATGGGGTCAGGAGGGAACCGCGCTATTGATTCCTTACTGCAACCAGAGATCAATTGGCGTGAAGTACTACGCGAATTCATCACTCAAACGTGCAGGGGAAGCGAGTACAGTACGTATGCACGACCTAACCGCAGGTATATGGCAGCAGGAATGTACCTACCGAGCGGTGTTAGTGAGAAGGTAGACGAACTTGTTATAGCAATCGACACGTCATGCAGTATCGGGCAGTTGGAACTTACCAAGTTTCTATCCGAGATCAAGGGTGTAATAGACGTAGTTAATCCATCTGCTATACGACTGTTGTATTGGGACACTAAGGTGTGCGGGGATGAAGTGTACGGCGGGAACGGCATGCCCGTTGACTCTTTGGTTAAGTCTACTAAACCAGCGGGCGGAGGTGGGACAAACATAACGTGTGTACACGAGTACATACAGAAAAATCAAATCAGCGCACAAGCAGTGATTGTATTCACCGATGGCTACCTAGGTGGCCGATGGGGTACATGGTCGATTCCGTTGCTGTGGTGCATAGCCGATAACAAATCAGCCAAGCCGACTAACGGTAAAGTTGTTCACATAACACTATAACTGGAGGACTAACATGAAGACTAATGCAACAGTAGATGCGTTTAGCAGTGACCATTGGATGAACGGGAATCTTGATAGCCTATCTTGGATAATCAATCCACCAACTATTTCAGAGAATTCCAAAGACGTTCTCTTAAGTGAGGCAGTCGAGAGTGGTTTCGCTATACCAACATTCTTAGTGCCATTCTTAGGCGAGATAAAAAGTAAGCTACGGTACCAAGTAGAATTCTATCTACACAGGAAGGTCGCTAACAGTCAGATAATAATAGGCGTAAAGCCCACTAACAGTAACTTATACACCGCACTTGTTACTGTCTATGATGATGGGTGTAGACCCCACCGACCGATGTACGAGATATTCTCCCCCCGAATCGTGCGTCAGAAACGCATAGACACACACAGTTATGGGCAAGTTACTTGCGGGTTCCGCTCTAAGGATATATCCAAAGCCTCTAAGATGGTGGCATCGTTTGCTCCAGTAGGTGATGCAGAGATGGCACTGGTATCTATAGGCTCAATTCAGACCGAAGCCGAAGCGTTGCTAGCAAAGCCACGCAAAGTAATGGAAGAAATGGCTAGGGAACTGTTCGTCAATAAAAT
>Ga0302126_10000919_pt1 | contig 18212 bp, 19 predicted proteins | sample CB4_20m_MG_FD_203108 | JGI IMG/M metagenome (GOLD analysis project Ga0302126, IMG submission 203108) | Marine microbial communities from Western Arctic Ocean, Canada - CB4_20m | ecosystem: Environmental > Aquatic > Marine > Oceanic | place: Canada: Western Arctic Ocean | collected 2017-09-24 | reverse complement strand
CGAGTAGCTTTATCATCATGGCAAACTAAACTTATCTATTCTTTCGGAGCGATGTGCGGAACAGGCACAGGACTCTTTCTGGCACAAGCCATCTACAACTAAACCAAACCAAACATAAACATGATATCAGAAAAACAAAAAGCTAGCACATCAAGATGCAATACTTGGTATAAGAACTTCAAAGACTTAACATTCGATCAGCGAGTCGCTCGCAAGGAAATGTGGGACGGGCCAGTTGACCCAGATGTTACCAGAGCATACAGTTTTCTTAGCCGTCAGAAGCAGAAGAGAGAGAAGGCTAAAGTAAAAGCCGTTGCCGCCATCATGCAAATGCGTGGCATTTAATAATAAACCAAACCAAACATAAACATGAAACAAGACATACACAGAACACCAAAGAACGAACGAACACAGCTGGAGCAAGACTTCAGAGACAAAGCCTCAGCCAGCTTACGCACCTCTAGGAAGTGTGAGTATGATGCCGCCTCATCCCTGTACTATGGTCAGTATATAGGAAACAAATACGCGGCAATTAGCGTTCGCACCTCACACCGCTATGGCTTCCTGCAAGAAATGACCAAGGAGCATTACGACTTGACATCAGAAACAAAGGCAGAAAGCTACACCAATAAACTGATGCGTGGCTATGAAGCTCTTGAAGAGATGAGTAAAGATTCACTATAACCAAACCACAAACAAAACAGAACATGATTATTAAAACAGCAACCTACCCTTACGGCCCAGCCAAACACATGGACGCGGACACACTTGTCCAACGCCTACAAGTTGTCTCAGGACACCAACGCTTTGTCGATGACTACGTTGGCTCACTATGTGACGGAGACGAATACTGGATTTCAGAGCGCGTCCCTGACAAACCTAAGAGGCGCACAGGCGAGCAAATCCTAACATGGATGGAAGAGAATGGCATCGACATGGAGTTTGATTATGACGTAGACATGACCTTTGGTTCTATCGTTCTATACAGCAAGCACGGTCAATCCCTAGTGACCTATCCCTACGGTAAGGATTGCTTTCGTGAAGCTTGCGAGTTCGTTATGGATCAACAGGAACGCGAAGACAGCTAGTATGCCTAAATCTAAAAACACGCACCCGCACTCACTAGAGTCGGAGACCGTTGTTCTTGCGTCCTGTCTTCTGTCTGAAGATGGTTCCGTTTACGACGAGGTGTCACAGGTTATTCAACCTTCGGACTTCTATGTAGCCCGCAACTCTATAATCTTCTCTACGATGGGGAAGATTGTGGGGAAGGGGTTGGGTTTATCAGACATCACACTACTGGAACAGCTACGCTCCGATGGTAACGAGGATGAGATTGGTGGTATCAGCACCATCTATACAATCCAAGAAGCCTGTGAGACCGCAACCCACTCCAAGTATTCATCTCAAATAGTCAAGGAGAAGTCTAAGCTTCGCCAGACCATCCGTCATTGCCGCCTCGCCATTGAGGAAGCAGAGGAAGGAGAGGAAGGGGCAGACTCTGTTACGTCTAAGCTAGAAGCCTCCCTACAGTCCCTACAGGACGTTGATGATGGTAAGGGGGACGGGAGTATCAGAACTGCTGCCGAAGCCCTCAGAGAGGACTACAAGGCTATGGTGAATGGAACCTATGAGGTGTCTGCCATGCCCACTCGCATTGCACAGGTAGATGAGAAACTTAGCTGTGGTGGTGTAGCCAACGGAGAGGTGATGGTGATTGCCGCACCTACTTCCTGTGGTAAGACTGCCCTTGCTCTGAACATCGTCTTACAGAACGCAGTGACGCACAACATACCTGGCCTCTACTTCTCCTTTGAGATGCAAGCTAAGTCTCTGGCTAACCGCATGATTCAAACCTGTGCCGCCACACCACTCAACCGCTTGCATGATGGGATGATGAAACCAGAACACCAGAAGCGTGTATGGGAAGCAACAGACAAGATGGCGGAGGCTCCTATCTTCACCAACCACTACGTTAAGAGTATCGACGAGCTACGTGCCAAGGCTCGTATGTATAAGCGTAAGCACAAGATTGAATGGATTGTCATAGACTACCTCCAGCTTGTTCCTTGGGATCGCAACATGAAAAAGAACGACGGCATTGCTGAGGTATCACACCAAGTGAAACTGATGGCTATGGAGTTGGACGTTCCCGTCTTCCTGCTAGCACAAGTCAATCGTGAGGGAGCCAAGCGTGAGTCTGGTCTTACCTTGTATGACCTAAAGGATTCTGGTGACATTGAAAATGACTCCGACATCATCTTACTTCTATGGCCTGATGGCAAGGATGTGGATGAGGCTAGGCGAGTAGACGCAGAGCATGGGGCTTACGTTTCATTGAAGTATAACATAGCCAAGCAGCGTGAAGGTGCGCGTGATTTGAAAGGTAAGTTCATCTTTAAGAACCACATAGGAAGGTTTCATTGATGCCTTGCTACAGGATTTCATACACCCGTCTCGACATGCCCTCACCCTGTGGTTCTATCAAAACCGCACACACTCAGGAAGAAGCAATTAAATGCTTGACTACTGGTAGCAAGACTAAAGGATACAAACTAAGGAAGACGAATGTTCCCATCACCATTACTGAGATAACAGAACTATGACAATAGACAAAGAAGAACAGTTACAAGAACAGGTCGACGACCTGCAAGACAAGCTTAACCAGTGTCAACAATATGCCGACACAATGTTGGACAACATTCGCAGCATTGGGTATTTTGCATTTAACTGCATTAACCACCCAAACTCCCATTACTTTCCCTTCATGCGAAAAGGGTTTATTGACGCACACGAACGGGCAGGGAAGGACACCACGCACCTTCTAGCACAGCTAGACGAGCCAGACCTTCCTTACGAGCCAACCGAAGAAGAGTTAGCACAACATGGCTAGGGGTGAAATCAATACAGTCTTGGGCATGACGGAAGGTAAGTTCCGCACCATGATTAAGTCTGCCCTTAGACCCTGCTGGCGCAACTCGTCCCGCAAGACCTTCATACAATCGGTTCGTCAGCGTGGCATCAACCCAGCTACAGGTAGAGAACGCTTCGTCTTAGTCTGTGTAGACTGCGGCAAGGAGATGGGAATGTCAGAGAAGGAGAGACGCACAAAGATTGACGGAACCCTAGAGAAGAGGGCCAAGAGTGTGTATGAGATTGACCACGTAGATGGCATCACACCTTTCACGGATGTTCAAACCCTAGAGACTTTAACCCCACACTTCAGAGACATGATCTACGGTAAACAAGAAGTTGTATGTGTGGCCTGTCACAAGGTTCGCACAGCCAAACAGAGGAAGAAAAAATCTTCTTGACACACCTAACCAACATCCATAAAACCTTAACTAACATCAACCAATATAACATTATGAGTAGAACAAGAAACACATCAACTGGGGGTGGCTCGTCCAACCCTGCCACTAAATTCTTAGAGTGGGACACGCAGTCTGGCGACTGGAAATACTGGGACAAAGAAGTAAGCACAGAGAAGCACCTGCCCATCTCTACAGCCTTCATTGTCTTAGATCAACTCAACACAGTTAAAGGTTTCTCTGAGGCCAAGCAAACTGGTCTATGGTCTAACGAAGTTCGTGGTATCGGTGACAAGCTAACCGTTCGTAACAAGGACGGCATGGTTGCTACTGGCACATGGTCAGACGTTAAGGTTACACAAGGAGCCAAGTTCACCAAGTCTATCTATGCTATGGCTAAGACAGGCTCAGAGGACTACGAGCTAATCAACTTCCAAGTTAAGGGTGCTGCTCTTACAGCCTGGATTGAGTTTGTCGATAGCGTCAATGGTGACATCGGTCTATACAACGACACAGTTGTTGCCATCAAGGAAGCGACGGACGAGAAGAAGGGTGCTGTGAAGTTTAAGAAACCTCTCTTCGCTGTGGTTAGTAACTCCCTGTCCAACGAAGCTGCCGCCCGTGCAGACTACTACGACAACATCCTGCAGGACTATCTCGACGATTACCTTGGCTATGCCAAAGAGCCAGACCCAACGGATGCTGGTAACAGTGGTGCGGATGACTTCACACCTGAAGCAGTTGCACCAGAGCCAGAGTTAGTTGAAGCCCCGTTTTAATAGCCAACCATTGACCCCACACGCATGGCGGGGGAGACGCAACTCTCCCCTGCTTGCCACAATGATATGACAGAACTTTTCCCAGACAACGCACAAGAACGCAAAACTTATCCAGTCTGCACAGGCTGTTTGGACTACTTCCCCCACGCCCTAGCTGCCGTATCACATCAGTCATATCTAGGGAACCAACAGCACCACCCAGACAAACCTTTACATTGGGACAAGTCAAAGTCTGCCGACGAGTCAGATGCCCTCCTACGCCACCAGATGGAAGGAGACTACGTTGCCGTAGCATGGAGAGCCTTAGCCCAACTAGAACGTCACATCACCAACACAAAATAACTATGAACGACAAAGCACTAACTAAATACCGACAGGTGACGGGGGCTTGCGCTAGATTCATCGAACGCCACCAAGACAAAGAGCTTACAGAAGAAGAAGCCCAGACCTTAATCAATACCAGCAGGGTAAGCAGATCAGAGAGTGACTGGACGGCCATCAAAGACTTTCAAGACGAGTGTTGCCGCACCGTATACAAATGCACCAAGAAGGGTTTAATCGAACCAGCCACAGACTACGTCCCCAGCCACCCAACACTATGAACTATACATACATGCTCAATATGGACAACGACAAGGCTGAGTCTTGTGATGTTATCGTCAAGTTTATTACCAATGATTCATTGGAGTTTGATGGGTTTACCTCCATCGTCTCTGAGCCACCCCTATACTCCGATGACCTAGCCTACCTAGAAGAGTGGGTGATACAGGGCAGGGAGCAATGGGAACCTATGGGAACATTTAGCCACACAAACCGCGAGCGCATGTAGCTCACCTAACCCAAACCATACTACTAATACTATGACTAAGAAAAACACAGTCCTTATTATCGGTGACACGCATTGCCCAGCGATGCACAAAGACTACATCAAGTTCTTAAAGAAGATAGAGAAGAAGCACAAGTGTAACCGTGTTGTTCACATTGGTGACTTAGTAGATTGGAACTCCATCTCTTACCACGAGAAAGACCCATCCATGCCAAGTGCAGAGGATGAGTTTGCAGAGGCATTTAAGCAGGTTAGAAAGCTACACAAAGCCTTCCCATCGGTAGACTACCTCAAGGGTAACCATAGTGACCTGCCGTCCCGTAAGGCTAAGACTATAGGCATACCAGAGCATCTGATGAAGGACTTCCAATCCCTGTGGCAACTAGAAGGTTGGACAATCCACCCTCGCTACCACGACCTAATGATTGATGATGTCATCTACCGTCACGGAGACAAGGGTAAAGGTGGACAACAGGCAGCGTATAAGAATGCCGTAGCTGAGTTTAACTCTCTTGTCCAAGGACACCTACACGCCCAGGCTGGCCTCGTATATCACGCCAACCAACACGAGTGTGTCTTTGGTATGCAAGTAGGATGTGGCGTAGAACATGACCACCCATCCATGAACTACGGAAGAGTGTATGCCGCCAAGCCTATCGTTGGGTGTGGTGTTGTTCACAGCTCCAAGGTTGCCTTCTTTGAACCAATGTTTCTATAACTATGAGCCAAGAAGCAACTAAAGATTTAACAGCCTTGTTCGCTGGGTTTGACCCAGACGAGTTCGACCTATTGGTCATGGATGGATACGATGATTGTATTATTGGAGTGGTAGAACGGTGTGGGCAGGAGCCAATCGTTTGCTACGACAAGAGCAAGGTCATAAAACAATTAGAGTCTAATGACATGACAACGGAAGAAGCGGAAGAGTTCTTCTACTACAACCAAGTTGGAGCTTGGATGGGAGACACAACGCCCTGCTTCTTATCAACGAATACATAACTATGATTAAACTTACATACACCAACACCATGGCAACCCTCGACACCATTGAACACGCAGAGATTGAGTTTCAATTACCACACATGGCAAACTTCACGGAGGCTTGTCGTGGGCTAGCCTACTGCGCTGGGTTTGAACCAGAGTCTATCGACGAACACATGATTAACCCACATAAAACAGCCTACAGGGACGAGTAAATGGAATACCTACCAGAGCCACATGTCGTAGCCATCTTCACAATGGCAGTAATCTTCTTCTTTGTAGCATCAACATAACGGTAAATACCCCCAGTTTTTACTACGTAGCAAGCCTCTCAGATGCCCCTGAGGGGCTTTTCTTTTGTTCCGAGGGGTAGGGGTAGGGTCTGGGATAGTAAGCCCTTCTAGGGGGCTTCAGGGCTGATTCCTGGGTCACCCTATTCTACATAGCTCCCTTGATCCTTAACGCTCGAAGCACTTCATTGGACAGCATATTCTTGCGTTTCAACTCATTAATCATGCCAGGATTCTTGGATAGATAATCTACCTTCTCATCTGTATCCATGTATCGCATCAGCATATCCCTTTGGTTCACTCCCTTGCCAGCATTCCTCTTCTCACGAACCCACATACTCATCAGCCTCTTGCCAGTTTTCGGGTCAGTTCGCATATACTTCTGTATGTTGCTTCGTTTCTGCTGCATCGTCTCACCCATTGTGTTGTAGATTTCAGATGTCGATTGCTTTGAAGTTCTCTTCAGATCGTTATAATCCCCATCTAATGTAGCAAGTATGTCTTTGGAGGAAATGCCAGCGTCTTTCATTACCCCTATACGTTCGGATTCCGTAAACCCCTGCTTTGCGAGATCATCATTTCTTTGAGCAATAGCCATCATACTTTGCCTACGGCCATCATTAGCCTGTTGGTAGAGAACTTCTAGGTCTGCGGGACTAAAATCCCCATCTTCTTTAGCTCTTTTGTAACTTCCGCTTGAACCATCAGCGTTAGCCTTGTTTTCCATCATGGCATATTTTACGCTTTCGGCTATGTCTATTGTGTTAACCCGATAACCCACTTGTCTTTTCAAGACTTGAGCTACACTTAGGTCTCCAACTCCGCGCAACGCTTCATCTAATTTTCCTGCCTCACGAACAATACCTGGACGGAAAGATTCTTTGACGAAATAAACAAGTCGCTCCTTGGCGTTTTCCAAATCACTTTCAGAGTGGCTAATTTTGTTACCCCTATTATTGCGATTGTTTACAGCTTCCATCAACCCTCGGTTAATAAATGAACCTTCGCCTACAAACTCTTCTACTAGCACGGAGGCTAGGCTGTCGATTGGCTTGTCCTGCATGGCAGCCTCAAATGCGGCAAGTCCAAGTGCGTGAGGAGAAATGTAAGATATGTTAGCATAACTGACCGTTTTTCCGTCGTCCGAAACTCTCATTGCCAGCGTCTTACGTTGATCCCAACTTGGCAATGAGTTTTTAATAGCTTGCTTGTTTTCGTCGGTCACACCTCCATCGCGATTTAATGCCTCGATTGCTGCGTATGTTCCACCGTAAACGGTAGCCAGAGCAGTTAGTCTTTTAGCACCTTCTACCCTCATAGCAGACTTACTAGCCTTACTAATGTCTAGCCCTAGATCAGCACCAAAGTTACCCTGAAGCATTTGCTTAATAATCTTTCCTTGGTTGTATTGATTACGCATGAACTCAGCCGTAAAAGAAGCAAACTGTGGCATGATACCCATACGAGACAGACGTTTAACAACAGAAGACAAACGGTCGTAGTTTTGATACGTGTCATTTATTATCTCTGCTGCTAGTTTTTTAACCTGCTCGTCACCCAATTCTGGGTAAACCTTCTTTAACATCTTCTGTTGAGACTTCCAACCCACATAACGCCCTACAGTATCAGGGATAGAATAGGCTTTGCCGAAGAAGCCAACTGGCTTTTCCATTGCATTAGAGAATATGCCACGCTCAAAAGAATCTCTCATGTCAGACTCTATAATGTTTTCTCCTTTGATTCCGTATCGAGCCATATCATTGGTCTCCTTGAGAAATGCCCTGCGCTCTTTACCTCCAGATGGACTAAGCAATTTTTCTAGTCCACCAAATTCTGCCAACGCTACACGCGCTCCACGACCAGCACCAGCAAATGGATTAACACCCATACCTGCTAAAGTAATTGCATTACCATACACCTGGACGGCATAGGATGGCGGGTTCAATAGAACCTTGGTAGCCTTAGATAGTCCAACAGCAGTAGAGTAAAGGTCTTGTAAGCCAGCTAGGATCGCATTGTTAGAACGCTCTGTCCCGCTGTTAATGTATAGACTATTAATTGATGCCTGAACTTCTGGTGATACATTGTAACCTGTTGATACACCAGCCTTTAACTTTAACGGAGCCGTTCCTTGTGGGGAAAGATCGCTACGAACAGCAAGCCCATTCTTTTGTAGAATGTTAATTATGTTGCGGTCTGTTTTTTCTCTAGCAACCATGCGACCAACTCTAGTAAGTGTGCCACGAACTCGTTCGCCAGTTTCAGTAATTTCACCTAACCACGCTTTCTCAAACTCTCCTGGCTCCTTGCGTTTCATTAAGGGTGAATCAACCTTACCCCCAACACCAGACCGTGGATCAAGTTTACGGGCAGCGGCAGACTTGCTTTCCAGCTTGCTAAGTTGATCGTTTGCTTCGTCCATTGCCCTTGCTTTGGCAGCTTCTGGTTCCATGTCTTTAAATTTACCAGCTTGTAACTTTTTGTTAGCAATCTCTTCTTGTGCTTTAGCTCGTAGTTTTACGTCTGGAACAAAGTCGCCATCTACAAACATACGATACTCTCGGCTTGTAAAGTTCCCCAACTCCCTAGACTTTTTAATCTTAGAGATTAACTTCGGCGTTTCTTGAAGGGCTTTCTGCTCCTTCGTTGCTTTCTTTATTTGCTTTCTGAGTTTTTTAATTTCCTTAGTTTTGATTGCTCGCCCAGCCTTGTCTTTTAATTTTAAGATTTGATCCGTAACTTTAGCTAGTTTTTCTGGACCCATTTGTGCCATGTAGTCAGCATCTAAATACTGAATAATGTCTCCCTGTAGTTCGTCTAATCTGTCGCGATACACAACTAAATCGTCACTTAAACCCCCAAGTGATGGGTCTAAATCTCCTCCAGCTAAATACTTGTCTACCTTTGCAGCAACACTTGGGTCTTTAGCGGTAGCAGCCGCAATGCGTGTATCTACCTTTCCACCAAGTTCTTCGACAGATGTTATACGTTTGCGAAAACGTAAGATTTCATTCCTGGCTTCTTTACCGACAACCTTAGATGGAGCAAGGATAGACAGCATTCGGTTTTTAAAACCCGATATATTCCTGGGGTTTTCTATAAAGTCTGTAGCTAGGTCGGCTTGAACCCTGGCTTTAACTTTTTCAACTTGACCACGTAGTATTCTTTCTCCTTCTGCACCTTCCGCTTTAGTAAGGGGCTTAAAGTCTTTGTAAGTTATGACTCCCTTAGCTACTTCGTCATCAATTTCATTAAAGGTTTTACCTAAAAACTTATCCAATGACTTGCTAACCTTAGGGGTAACCGCACCTATAGCACCGCCAAACAAAGCACCAGCACCAGCATAAGTAGCAAACTCTTCCTTGGTAGGCATACGCCCTTCGTCAACAGCAGTTTTAATTGTAACCTCCGTTCCTCCTAATGCTGCACCCTTAACAGATTCACGAGCAGCCGCACCAGCAACCATACTACCAGTAATCTTAGCTCCACCCCGTATGCTTTTGACTGCTGCCCCACCCAATGGGATGGCACTAACCACACCAGCACCCAATGCTCTGCCAAGACTAAAGTCTGGTTGATCCTCAATGTCTTGTGCAAACATTGAGCCAAAGAAGCCACCAGCAAAACCACCAATCGCACTACCTATAACGGCTCCCGCGGGTGCTCCTATACCAAAGAATCCAGCTCCGAGGGTTCCACCGATAATTCCACCAGCTACAGAACCAGCAACACTTGAAGTAACTTCGGTTCCTACACCAGCAATAATTTTACCAGTAGTAGGTTCTTCTGGCGCAACTTCGTCGTCAAATGTTATAGTAGATTTTTTTTCAACCTCATCATCAAATGTAATCGAACTAGTTGCCTTGGGCTGGTCGTCAATCTCGTCGTCAAAAGTGATTGTTGATGTTGGAGTAATGTCTTCGTCGTCGAATGTTATGGCCATGATTATACAGTTGCATTTCTACCACCAATTGTAATTTTAGTTCCTTTACCAAGATTGGCCGCTTCTGCTTCCTCCATAGTATCAAACGCCTGTCGAGTTATATTAACTTCTTGTTGTTGTTGTGTCAAGCCACCACCTGTTCCTGAGGTATCAGAATCCTTAAAGTATTCAGTTGCATTTGCCTCTGCTCCATATTGTTGAATGTTGGCGGCAGTAAGAATATCATTAGCTTTGGTTACATCACCTGCTTTGTAAGCCTCGCGAGCTTCCTCTATTTTCTTTTTTGTAAACACAAAGTCTTTCATCTTCGCAGTAGCCTCCTCAGGGTTTTCAGTACCCGTAGATATAACTTGAACTCCACCGCGGCTGGTTTGCGCGAAGGTTACTCCATTAACAGTATAAACCCTACCTTTAAACTCTGGTCTATTTAGTTCTGCTTCTGCAGTTTTAAGCCTTGCTTCATTGATAGCTCTTTCAGTTTCTAGTTCTGCTAGGCGTTCTGGCTCTCCTGCTTGTATGCCTCTAGCTAAATTATTTACCATAGATGAGTTAGCGTCATCTATCCCTCGTGCTGCTAGTTGAGCTTTTGCTCTGCGCTTTGCGTCGTCAAAAGACAGACCCTGTGTTTGCCCACCAGTAGTTCTACTTTGTGCTACACGAGTATCTCTTTCTGTTTGGGTTTCGCCAGATTGCCTGTCATTAGCTCGGACTCTAGCATCACGTGCCTCGCTGTCACCCTCGTAACTTCCAGTGCCACCGATTCGTTGTTGTCTAGATAGGCTGTCTTGTTCAAAGGATGACAAGGCAGCAGCGGGGGGTTGTGCAGTAACAGGAGGAACGGCACCATTGACAGGAGGCTGTGCAACTGAACCTTGTCCTTGTAGCTGTAAGGCTTCTTGCGTGGGTCTAAAGCGCATGCGACCTTGTTCGTCTACGAACTGCTCCGTACGTTGCCCTGGAGAATCCTCATAACGCATAAACTGAGATAAGGTTTGAGCTGGTGGTGGGACAGTTGCTTCTTGACCTTGTGCGTTGGCAATAGCTTGTTGATTCATATCCATGCCTTGGTTTTGGTCTGTTAAGGCGTTCATGATAGCTGATTGGTTCAGGTCCATTCCTTGCCCCTGTGCGGCACTTCCGGTAGATTCTTCTACATCTGAAACCATAGGTATTACAGCAGGCTGCTTAACCTCATCCTGGTAAAACTTAGTTCCATCTGGTCTTGTAGTAGCAAAATCTCCGTAGGGATTTTGACTTGGGTCAATCCCCATTATTCCGAATTGAGGTTGAGAAACACCTCTGTACGCAGAATCTAAAAGTCCTTGCGTAAAAGGACTCAAAGATACACCTACCCCCGAGAAGTCTGGACCTGAAGAAATTTGCGACTCAAAAGGCACTTCTTGATTTAAAGCGGTGTTAATCTCACTTGGATCAGGTAAAGTTTTTGGTGATGGTGTAATAGCATTTACATCTACGTTAGGTTTAACCTCACCACCTGGAGTAAACACAGAAAGCGCACTTGCTGGTGGTGTCGCAGGAACGTCATAATCCCTAAAGGTTACCTGTGGTTGTGCAAAAGATTCAAGGTTTTGTGGTTGCATCATTGGGTTTACCTGCCCAGCCGCTTCCATAGAAAAGGGGGCTACCGCTGGTGCTTGTCCAAACGCAGACGCAGGAATGTTGCCAGCCCCTACGACAGTAGGGCTTCCTGCCCCCATCCTTACGTCCTGTGCCGCAAGTCGTGCCCTCTTTTCTTCCTCGTCTTCAGGGTTATAATTTGTTCCGAAAAGGTTTTGGTTTGGTGTATCTCCTATTGCCATAGCTGTATTATATCATAAAGGGTTAGTTATTAACTGTAAGTGTAAAAGTTTGCGCTTATAGAAACAGTAGTAGTTGTAAAACCACTTTCATCTCCATCCTCCCATTCTGCATCCCTTGTAGAATAATAAAAAGTAATGGCACCAAGTTCACCTGGCATTGAAAGTGCTGTTGATTTATATACAGTTTCTGAAGTAGCATTTACCAATGTATAAGGAACTGTAAGTAAATCAGAAATAAACGGTGCGCCCCGTCCTCCAAAACCTCCAACAAAACCTTTTACTATTGTCTCATCTCCAGGTCCAGTGTTATCCACTACCCCAAATCCTATTTGATAAGCCTCGTTGTCTTTGTCATAAATTAAATTGTGACCTTGAATATAACCGCCGTGACCAAAATCAATACGAGAAGTAGCCGCAACGAAAGTATCAGAAGGAGATGCTGAATTTCCAGATGCAATGATGCCAGTCTCGTCACAAACTCTTTCGCGGGGTTTTGATATAGTGCCAGATGGTTTATGCCTAAGCCTGAACGGAGCTTGATTAATTGTGCTAGAAAAACTGTCTCCGTCTGGGGGTAGGTCATTCCTAGTTACTGTAATGCTTATATTTTCAATATTCCAGTACAAATACATTACTTGCTCTAAACTTAAATTTCCATTTAATAGTCCACTTGCAGGAAAATCGGCATCGCTGGCGGATACTCTAGAAACACAACGAGGAAAACCGTTGCCCCCTCCCAGTGCTGTAAATGAATTTGCTGTTGACATTATACTTTCTTAATTCCTCGGACATCAATAAATCCAGTAAATGGATTACCGTTAATACACAGTGTTACTTGACGGAAACCATCTCCGATATCAACAGTAGGGGAAACACTGCTATCAGTATCGGTTGTAGAATTAATAGTGTGATCGCCAGTTTGTAATTGATTTACATAGACAAAACGATTGTTTCCATCCTTTTGTAAGGCAACTACTCCAATTCTAAACATATATACTAGCCTAGAATTAGAAGCAAAATTTGCATCCCTGCTCCAGCCGTCTTTAAAAGCTGTTTCAACATTTGCTGATGTATCAATTTCAATGGACCCAGAAACAAATGCAGACGGCTGAGTTCGTTGATTAGATGTAGCGGATGTATAAATAACTTTTCCATATACTCCGAAATATGCGTAGCCATTTCCTACTGAAAAACTAGCATTAAAACCGCCTAAGCGGGTAATCTGATTGCCAGCAGTTCCTGTAAATAATATTACATTACCTGATTCGCAATTCAATGAAACCGTTGATGCGTATACAGGTGAGCCGTTAGAACCTGTAGTGGGGGCTGATCCATTGACTGTGATTGCAAAATCGCCACCACCAGACCGATCTCCATTTGAACCATCACCTGAGCCGCCTGAGCCTGAGCCTGAGCCTGAGCCTCCTGGCGGGTTTAAATCAGTTACTTCAAATAGATCATCAAAACCTTCAATGACGGGGGACTCATCAACCTTGGATGCTTTTTTAAAAAAGTTATTTAAATCGTCCTCAATCGAGTTGGATAAATTTTCTAAATCATCCATAGGTTATTATGATTTTGTTGCAGCTACTGTAATGTTTTCAATAATATTTGATACAGTATAATTAGTTCCATCTATTGCCTGTGCAACACCATTAAAGGTTAAACCAGTAGGAGGTGTGCTAAAAACAATGTCAACGCTTCCACCATTTGCAACGTATTGCACACCAGAAGGGCTACTAACGTTTATAGCACCAGTAGTGCCAATTGTAACTGAGTGACCAAAGGTAGCCTCAATACTATTGTTTCCTGTAACATCGGTAAATGTATGAGTTTGTGCGTTAGCTGGATTAACAATAGATAAAGATGATGATGAGCCATTTGTTACTAGATTAATACTAACTAGAAACTTTCCAGTATTTGGAGTAGCCGTATACGTGGGATCATCCCCTATAGTGTATGCCTTAAATCCTTCTGGAGATATAGAACCATTATCACTCGCATTTGCATTTACTGAAGCTGCACTAAAGGTCACGTTGGTTTTTAAATAATACTGCGTTCCATCATTTTTCTTGAAGAAAGGCTCGACCTGGGACCTGTATATTCCGTTTACATTATATGTAGAACTCCCAGTTCCAAACGAATTTGCACTTGAAGAATACGTCCCTGTGTTTTGTGCAAAAGCAGAATTAGTTGTTCCGGGCGAATTTAAATATTTTTTAAATGTTCTGTAAGACGATTTAACAGAGGCGGATTCTGCCACTAGGTTGAAAAAGAAATTATCAAATCCTATAGCGCACCAATTAACACCTTCGTCACTATAAGCTACTTCTGGGTCAGCGTCACTTGATGTTGTTAAATATATTTGAACAAGACCCTCTCTTCTAAATGTAGATGGTTCTGATAAGGCTCTGGGTATTAAGGTTGCTGCACCCCCGTTTGCAGCTGTCGCATAAGCTCCAGAGGTAGACATCACACCTGGGTTAGTTACAGTAAAGTATTTATTGTATTGACTTATAAGTGTACTGGAACTTATATTAGCATTTACTACATACTGTGAATACTGGGGCACTCCATCTGAGCCATAGCTTTCTGTTGGAGTAAAAAATGTAGCATTAACATTAAGGACCGTTTCTGCGCCTGGCTTAAATATAGGGTCCCTTGCGTGAATAACACTAGCGGGTTGCCCCGTACTGGTAATAGTATAGGAATCCACCTGAGTTAAAGGTGACTGAGATGCGGGTTTAATGGATTGAATCTGACCCAGTTCATTAAACTTACCTGCTCTTTGTCCGAATCCCATAGTTAACAGTCCCAGGCCTTCCTAGACCAATAGTTTGCGGACATCTTGCCCTTGCCTCCCTTGATACCAGCACTACGGGCGCAGTAGCTTCTCTTACGGGCTGGTTGATTCTTCTTAATACTCATATTAGCATCACCAAATCGGACAATCTTTTCTTTGCCACCCTCGCAGGCTTTCACAACAAACTTCTTCCCGCCCTGAACTTCACGGCGTGGCACGTTGCATTTCATCTTTGATTTGTCTGGCATTACTTAGTTCTTACTTTTGCTTTAGGTGTGTTTGCTACGACCGTTCTTCCCTTGGCTCCTGCCTTTTTCTTTTTTCTAGCAGTTGCTGCTCGCTCTGTTTTCGTGAGGCTGAGAGCCTTTCTTTTAGGCAAGCAACGGTCAGGGTTTTTCTTATCCTTCGACGTTCCGCAAGGTCCTTTGATTGCCCCATCAGTTCCAATCCTTACCCAGTTCTGCTCTCTCCATTGTTTTAGCTGAGACATTATGTTCTTTTACGTTTAGCACTCTTGGACTTCTTTGCGTAGTTAGGGTCTTTGCAATACTTGGATGCAGCCATATTAGCATAGGCGGATGGGTACGTATCAAACGTACGTCTAGCCCAGGCTTTACCTTCTGGGCATATCTTACCTCCACTCTTTGCTTTCTTGGCCACTAGTAAGAGCGTCCGCCTTTATTCTTCATTCCGCCCTTTTCACCGCAAGAGCCTTTACCTGAATTACCTACTGGTTTCCGTGTTGTGTTCATAATTATTCCTTTATTTGATTTGAGATGAACCAAAGTAGAACCCTACGATGGCTAAGGCGGTCTGCCTAATTTCTGGTAAAATGACAAAGCCCTGCACAGTGTCCCATTTAAGGGTCTTGAATAGCCCTAGGAAGCCGTTTGTCTCTTTGGCTACACTTACCCCTACGTCAGTCCACGCAAAGACGAATGGGGCTATTACAATGGCAAAGACGGTGGATACTACTAGGAACCTGCGGACCAATACACCACCATCACGTTTAGCGGCGGCATCCGCTGAAGCATCTGCTGTCTGCTGGGACGTAATCATACGCTCGAACTGTCGAGCCTGGTTGTCCATCTGCGTGCCGATAAGTTTCATGACAAAACCACTGATTCCTCCTCCGAGCATTGCTATTAGTTCTGGTGTCATTATTTCTTCAGGAGTTCTATGATTACCTTGATGGCAGATGCGGACATATAGATGAATGTCGCCAGTCCTACGCAAAAACCAAGGGTTCCATTAACGGGAGAAATTTCAATGGTAGCGATAAAGCCCCCTGTTCCGATTGTTGATTTGTATATAATGTCTTGCATATCGTTTAATCGTCGTCAGGGTTGGGTAGGGGTGTGTAGTGGTCAACGGTTGAGGACTCCTCGGACTCGTCCAGGTCGTAGTCAGTTACGTCCAATGCCCACATATGGTCAGCAGTTTCGTCAGGGTAGGTAAGCCAGCGTGTGCCTTGACCATTGTCCTCGACCCAGTAATCAAAGCCAAGTTCCTTGCCTTCTTCGTCGGCACGTTCAATGGCGGCCTCTTTGCTTGCGTATATTAAGTAAAGCATTAGTAAATTGAGTAATGTGCGTTTATACTTGTAGCTAGTGCAGGAATGTTTGCAACGGGGTCTCCAGCATACAAGTAGCATTCCTTGCAAACTCCACCAGAGGACCTTTGATAGTATCGACCATCAGTACCATTATAAGCACCAAACAGGGAAAGTGCCTGACCTTCTCTTACATCCAGGTCAGCGGATTCCGTTTCGGTGTCCCCAGAGCCATTTACATTTATAGTAAATTCTCTATTATCAGTAGTACCATATAAAACCACATCAGCATCTGTGTTTAAGGAGGTGAGATTCTCCATTGTCGATGGACTTAAACCTTGCCTTTCATTCATTATTCTCCAACCATCAGTGCCAGCCTTGACAACTTGAAGAGATACACCGCCTTCTTGAAAGCTTCCAACACCTCGTCCTCCACCCCAAATTATTGCTCTAGCGGTAGATGAAACTACGGAATCTAAAGGAACAGTGCCAACATAGACTGCACCCAGTTTAGAACTAGCACCACTAGCCCAGTCGTCAGTACCAAAGTCAGCATTAGTGCCATCTGTAGATACTTGCAGATTTTGCATAGTGTCATTACTGGTAGCCTTGTTTGACTTTACTCCATTTAGAAATGTACCAGCTTCAACAATTAATGGTTGCTCGCTAGCAGTTGTTTGAATCAACGGTCTATTGTTACCTGACTGGTCATACCAAGTCTCTACAAAGCCGTCCACCTCGTCGTCATACGCAGGGATACCAGTGATGCTGTAGGCTTCACCGATGTTAGCTTCAATGGCTGTGCGGTTGGCAGATTGGTCAGATGTGTAGACAAGGATTTCACGGATACGTCCGTTAAATTGACCAGTTGGATTTACTGTCCTTTGAATCCCAATAGCAATTTGGTTCATACCTGAAAGAGAAAGAAAATCGTCCCCATAGTCAGCAGTAGTAGTTGTAACAGCACTGCCCAAAGCACCTACACTAGTTGAGGTAGATGACGTAGTTAAGGCAAAGGTAAGTCGGGTATTACCAGAAACACTGTCGGCTACTGAAACACCTGAAGTCGAATTTCTTGGGACTGCAACAGATGTGCTTCCCTCCTCTTGGATGGCAAAATATCTGTTGTTTGCTGCACTTTTTGAAATCGAAACAGTATAACCAGAACCAGAATCCCAAACACTAGCAGAGAACATTGAAAAAGAACCTTCTAGCCCTGATACGGGAGTAGCCGCTAGAAAGTTACTACCATCAAAATCAATTCCATTGTCAGCAACTAAAGAACCAGCACTAACAATCTTAGGCTGACTCGCAGCCGTTGCTTGAACTGCGTGGTTACCTGTTGCTGTATCTCCTGCTTCATTGGTTACACTTTGGTCATACCAAGTTTTAACGAAGCCGTTACCTTTAAATGAAGTAACTTGAAAGTTACTAATATCAAAGTCAGCGTTATCATCGCCTTCTGAGAATGTTAATGAACCCGCCTCGTCGCTATCATATGTAAACTCAAAGGAGTAAGAGGCAGTTGAATTAACTGATATAGCACTGTCAGAAACTACGTCTACCAAGTTACTGCCCGACAGAGCGGTAGCTTTTCTTGGAATAAATTGAGGAGTGCCTGACCTTACAACAGCATCAAATGAAACAGTAATTTTATCTCCCGCTTTAGCAGTATATGCCCAACCACAAACTCCAGTTGCTGTATCAGTAGTAGCTGTAAATCCAGTAGAGCTTGCATTCGTTAATGTAAAACCATCGTTACCTACGGAGTTAGTAACCGTTCCTAGGGTTTGTATTTCATTTACAAAGGACAACAAGGTTCCATCAGTAACCTCATCCGCAGTAAAGGACTTCAAGGCATCATCAGAGCTACGACGAACCTGCACTACAAACTTACCATTAGCACG
>Ga0302126_10000912_pt1 | contig 18275 bp, 9 predicted proteins | sample CB4_20m_MG_FD_203108 | JGI IMG/M metagenome (GOLD analysis project Ga0302126, IMG submission 203108) | Marine microbial communities from Western Arctic Ocean, Canada - CB4_20m | ecosystem: Environmental > Aquatic > Marine > Oceanic | place: Canada: Western Arctic Ocean | collected 2017-09-24 | reverse complement strand
AGCGGAGTGTAAACATGTCGCTCCCTTTCGATTTCTGGCGAAACAATCGATTGATGTTTCTTTGAAAAGTTTCGTCAGCGCTTGCGCGTGCCCACCTTTCGCGGCGTAATGTACAGGTTTCTCGTCGTTTTCTTTACATCCAACGTTTGCGTTTGCTTTAAACTTTAACAACGAGCGAATGCATTCCACGCGACCTTTATTGGACGCCTCTAACAAAGGCGTCCATCCAATTTGGTCGTATTCGTCCTTAACTTTATCTTCAGTGATCGTTTCATTCGCGTCTCCGCCAAGTTCGAGAAGGGCTCTTAACTCTACTGAATCATCTAATCGTACTGCGTCTAAGATAGGATGTACATCTTTCTTTAGCTTTTGCATTCTCTTCTTACGAAACTTATCTTTCGGTTCGCAATCCATTCCGAAATCATCGACGACTTCTTTCTCTTCGTCGCTTCCGTTCTCATCATCACTTAAACTCTCTGATGAATCTGAATCCGAATTCCTCTTCGCGCGCGCACTTTTCTTCTTCGCGGACTGAGCGTTAGCAGCGTTAGGCGGTGGATCGTTCCACGCGAACGACTTCTTCTCTTGCACGCTCAAATCATTCATCCTCTTCTCGAGTTTATTATCGCCCTGTAATGGATCTGCGTCGTACCCGCCTCCTGATTTCATCGCCGTCGCGGTTAAGAATTCACCGTTATTATTCGTCGTCGTCGTTGTTGTCGCGTTAGTACTGTTAGCTTTGTTCCAATCAGGCGCTGGCGGTCTGTGATGCTCTTTCGACTGCTTCGCCCTGTTCTCGGCTTTCTCTTTCTCGGTCATTTCTTTCCCGTACTCTGCGCCCGTTATTTTTTGATACGCGATACCTGCGGCCGTGCCTACCGTGTTATTCAAGCGATCTTTGATTTTATTGAAAGTATCCTGCGTCGATTCGCTCTCTCTTTGTCCAGGCAACTTTGATCATTTCATGCATTCAATTTCACGTTTATTACATCGCGATTACGTATCACGGAGAGATACATCGTATTAAGAAGAGCGGTAGAGATGTCAGCATCGCATTCGTTTTTAAACACCGCGTGCAAAAGCGTTCGTTGTTCGCATACGAATGACTCGAAATCGAATTCGAAATCTACATTTGTGGCACGTTAAACAGAACGCGCACGAAAACACGAGAAAACACGCTCTGAGCGAGAGGATTTAAAATAATCGATCGCGCGCACGATTTCTCTGCGTTACCTTTGGTTGCTCCGAGACCTTCTCGTACTGCCCCATACCGAACATGATTTGTTCTCGGTTTTATTATCAACACTATATCTATCTTTTATAGTGTTGTCATCTTTTTATATTGGGGAAAACCATCACAAAACGAGCATTAGTAGAGAGAATTGACAGGATTGACAAATCGAGGAAAAACGAGATTACGACATATGCGAACTAATTAAATGATCAATAAGTCGCTCGCGATTATATTCTTCGGGCGATACCCGGACCCAGGGAAGTGCAAAACGAGATTAGCGAGAACTCTCGTCGGCACTGAAGAGAATTTCAGAGAAGCCGCCGCGCTCTATCGTCTGTGCTGTGAACGAACTATTCGAAGGTTCATCGAAGAAGCCGATGCGTTGGTAAACGCGGATTTTGATGAAGCAGAACGGGTGAAGATCGTGTTCGCCTGCGCGGATGCAGAAGATGTACCGAGAGTGAAGGAATGGATCTGCAGCTTCGCGAGCGATAGTGACGGCGTGGTGAGTAAGACCGAGTGCGATGATAATCGCGATGAGGTAATAAATCAGTGCCAGGATAACAAACAACGGTATTTCGAGGACTGCGAAAGCGTGGGAGGAAAACGGTGCGACGTCGAAGTGAGGGCGCAAGACGGAGCGAGTGCGAATCTTGGGACGAGGATGATTTTAGAGATCAATAAGGAATTCGATAGATTTGATTGCGATGATAGCGATGATCGAGGGAGTAAGTTAGTCGCCGTAATTGGAACGGATTACCCGGACGCGTCGATGAAGCTGTTTCGGAGACAACATCGTTTGCAGAGAAGGAGAACGAATGGTACTGATGATGATGATGATGATGATGATAAGAAGGATAACATGGAATTTGGAGAAGCGAAAGATGGTGGGTTTTGGTTCGTTTCTTCGAGGAAGAGAGTTAGTTTAAACGCGTTCGATGGCGTAAGGTGGAGTACTATAAATGCGAGGGAAGATGCTATGAAAGCGGTCGAGTTAAATAATAACGATAGGAACGTCGTCAAAGCGTTTAGCGCGAGCGAAGACGAAGCTTTGTACGATATAGATACATTGGATGATTTAAGAAAATGGTTCGCCAAAGCAGAAGAAGCATCTGATGAAGACAAAAATGATTTGTTCTATAGTCTAGTCAGAGCTGTGATTGAGAAAGAAAAAACAGGGACGTGAAATAGTTCGAGGCATTTTTTCTTCTTCACAAGTTGCGTGTGCGAGCGTTTATTTATGGAGTTTTAATTTTTGAACGATTACAGTATGATCATGGATACGAAACTGGCACGCGTAGTGACGTTTTGTCGAACGCTACGAACGTTCGTAGCTGTTGTTTTGATCGCCATCGCGTTTACTTTAACCGATTGCGAAAATACTAGTATCTTCGTAAGAGCCGGTCCAGCCGCCGTTCCATCGCCGCCGCCATTACCGCCGCCATCGCCGCCGCCATCGCCGACACCATCGCCTCTTAAATGAAATGGAAGGTCTCATCTGTTGCTTCTATGCAAGAGATGTTCCAGTATGCATCATCATTCGCCCAAGATATCGGAGCAACTTGGAGAGGTCCGGCAAGTGAAAATCAACAAACAGACATCTTCCTTGGCGCCGCTGCTTTCAACGCCAAGTTTGAATGCGATACTTCAGTCGACGGTCCAGTCTCTTCATGTCAAAAACAAAATGATCAGCCATCCATATGGCGCTGCGATTAATATAATCGATATGATGTCCGTCTCTAACTTAAAAAAGGACGTCTCTTCTCTCTTGAATTACATACACACACACTGCATGTTTGTTTTTAAAATAATACTATTAAATTTACACACTCTAAAATCTAAAAGTTAATTCGCTTTGTGCCCGCTCAAGCTAAGCTTCTCTCGTAAGACGTTGATTTTCGGGATTTTAGGAAACCATTTTTTGTTCACCAGTTTCTTAATTCGTGGAAATCGATCTTGCACTCGTGCTAATACGTTCAATAAGACTAAGAAAAATGCACCAAGCAGTGCAAACAACAAAAAGTTTAAAACGCCCGAGAACGTTTCGAAAGGAAAGTATAACAAGAATTTCCAAAACGGCAACTCATCGCTCTCACCGCCGACGGGGTTCATGACTAACACATTCGGCTCTGAGCGCCAACCACCGTGTACGTGAAACTGCACGTTATTATTAAGTTGCATCGTTTTTGTTGTCAACCCGATTTCAACTTTCTTATGAGGCTCGTGCGCTTTCAAAGTAATGCTATACGTCGGCCCACATTTATTATCGTTATCGTTATGCATTACGTCCCCATCGAGATCATCGTCTAAGAAACAATCTTCAGATGTGGGTTCTTGGTGTACGCGCATAACGTATGCATTCTTCGTTCTAATTGCCTTGCGAATATCAAATCGTGCATCTTCGGAAATTTCTTGATCAAATTCGCAAAATACCGTGAAATATCTCGACGGATAAATTTGATGCTCTGGCGATGATCCTCGCGCTGGTTTCTGCAAACGTAACCATCCGACGGAAAGACCTTTCGGGAACTTGAGCGGATTTGATTCTTCTTCTTCGTGCCTCTTGATGCGGTCTGCGAGGTGTTTTTCACGAGGCGTCAAAGCCGATACTCGTCGTATTCTCGAAGCCATTGAATCAGCGACGAAGAGCGCTCCTCCCATTGGCGCTAAAGCGATGTCGTTGGGAGCACCAATACATGCTTTAAAACCGTAACCATCGCTAAACCTATTCAATTTCCCAAACCCGGTCGTTAATGATGATTTACATCCATCATTAGTGACGAGAGTCGAAACACGCGTGGCTTCTACGCGATAAGACGATGAGGATGACGAATCGATTTCGCTCACTTGTGATAAACTAACGACGCGAATAGCCTGCCCATGAAGCTCGGAAACGAACAAATACTGTCCATCTGGATGAACTGCAATGCCAACTGGATGGTCGAAAGCACAGTGCTCGATATTTAAAATCGTTCCTTTTCCATCGCCACTATATCTTCGGTTACTATTGCCATAAACAATGCTATTCCTTTTCCCCACTTTATAACAATCGATAGATTTTGCCTTGCCGTTACCGGCAATAGTATACGTTTCACCAGTGGCAATAACAACAGCACGAATTCGATTATTTCTCGTATCCGCAACGTATAAAAGTTTACCATCGGGCGACGAAACGAGACCAGTCGGTTCGTTGAACAACACGTCAGCTTTCTGGGCGCTATCTCGAAACCCACCTTTTGAGTAGGTGTTGACGCGACCGTTCAATAAAATATTACTTTCGCTTCGATCATCTCCATCTTTTCCAGCAATCCATTGCTCGACTAATAACTCATCGTTAATGTTATTATTATTATCGTTACTATTGTTATTATTATTATTATTACTTTTATTACTATTAGTACTCACGAGTGCGAATATTGCGTTTCTTTTCTTGCACGAGAAATATACTCCCTTTATTTTATGCGTCGACTGATCCGCGTGAACGGTTATTCCGTTAATATCGCGCGTGCCTATTCCTATATTAGTAATTTTAGTTCCATCTAATGAAGTAGCTTTCGCTTTATTATTAGTATTCTTAAGATTAATGTTCATTTTTTCATCATCTTCATAGGAAGTACTGCCTGGATAATATTCCTTAGCTCCGTAAGATAAATCTCTCGTGTTTGCTTCGTAAATCGTCCCTCTTCGTCCTTCGATTCTATATACGCTTTCATCTTCTTTATCGACCAAAAAAATCTTTTCGCTCGTTGTTGCACAAATCGGTCCCGGAACTGTCACTTTAACATTCCGAACCTCTAAAGTCCTTACGGCGAGCTTCGATCCGTCCGCGATATCAATCGCTCGTAACTTTCTATTCCCGAAATCGCTCACGTACACTTTATCCTCAGTCACGGCTAAGTACGCAGGCCTATTGAACTTTGATAAGGCCCCGTACCCATCTGCATATCCTGCAAAACATGAACCGGATAAAGTTAAAGTTTGCCCAACATGCTCGTCCTCGATCTTTTTCCTTCTACTATTCGTGAACTCTTGTATTTTACCCCCACACGATATGCCGCCTTCGCCTACGCCTGTATTCGCCGTCGCCGCCGCTTTCAATGAAATATCTGTTTCGAAATCTAAATGCTCTCGATCTCTCGCAAATCTATTCTTATGTTTATATAAATCCACTGGTTGTGAAGGCGGTGGTAACATTGAATTTACGAACGTTTTCGTCTTCTTTTGCTCCTTCCTCTTTTCCTGCTCTCGTCGCAGTAACTGTTGCTGAGAAAGTCTCCTACTAGGGATCATCGAAGAAGAACGAGAAGAAGCAGAAGCAGAAGCAGAAGCAGAAGAAGAAGAAGAAGAAGAAGAACTAGTGCTATCGGCTACTACCATCATAACTACGACGGCATCATCACCATCACTCATCCTATTCAATAATAGTGATAACAATAATAATAAACACAACGTAATCATCTTCTTCATCATCATCATCATCATCGGCAACATCAACAAATAGATTCCATGAACTCTCTCTCTCTCTAACACGCACACAAACGCAGCGAAGTAGTAATAGAAGAAGAAGAAGAACGAGATAGCAAGAAATATATATATATATATATATATATACTGCTACTACTTCTATTGCTACTACTACTACACTTACACTTGTAATACTGTTTTTATAAAAATCAAGAACTTCCAGACAGGTGAAAACCCTAAACCCTAAACGAAACACGGTAGAGTGTACAATTTAGGGTTTCAGAATTTCGTTTATTAAAAAAAAAGATACAGTGCCATGTACGAAACAGAATAGGTAATGAACTTTTGAGGGAATAGGTAATAATCATAATCATCGACGCAGAGTACGACTGGACGAATACTCGGTACAGTAGGAGCGTTGTTCGATAGTACTGATAACTTTGACACAGAGAGAGAGAGAGAGAGAGAGAGATGGGTGATAAAAATAAGAGCAATAAGCAGAGCGCGAGGCATCAACAGAGGGAACAAAATATCAGTAATAGTAATAATAATAATAACGATAGTAATACGTTCGCGAGGATCAAACAAGTACTGCCAGAGCGCTTAAGGACGAGCCTGTCGAAAGAACAATTCAATGGGTTAAAGAAACAGCGAAGGAGGAAGATAATAGCGATGTTCGAAGATTACGAACGGTTGAAGACGACGAAGAATAGACGAGAGAGCGAATTAGTGTTTGATTTACTGGTGAAGAAAATAGAACAATACTTTTATGACGGCATCGAGAACGTTTCCAAAGCCGAAAACGGAGACGATGATGATGATGGCGATGATGATGATGATGAGAAGAAGAAGAAGAGCGGGAGGAGGAAAGATCGAGATGAACCGACAACGACTGCGACTAAAAGACCGAGAGTCGTGAAACCATCGAGGTTTGACACTTTTGAGAATACTGATTGTGATTACGATAATAAGGATGCTCCGCCGCCGCAAAAGCTTAAGCCGAGCGCTATTGAAGTCAAGCAAAGAGCGGCGATGATGATTTCGCCCCCGCCGCCGCCGCCTGATCAACAAAATCAATTTGCGTATCCCACTCAGTTTCAGCAACAACAACAACAACAGATGATGATGATGATGACGATGTATCCACCACTTCAGCAGCAGCAACAGTTTCAAATGTTGAATGGCGGCGGCTTTCAACAGAATATGTTCTCTGGATACCCTATTGGAATGAACGGCTATCAAATGCCGCCGCCAATATTCGTACATCAAATGCCACCAGCGAGCGTTATTGCTGGTACTCAATCCTATGCACTACCACTACCACCACCACCGGCAGCATCAACACCAGCAGTAGGTTTGAGATTTGGAACGACTGGCGGGAATTCAAATACTCATCATAAGCAACAACATCAAATTCACGCGTCTTTAGAAAACAGATTAACGCCTGGTGATAAAACAGCAAAGAAAACGAAGAAAGAGCGCCAAGGAGGAATCGTAATAGAAGAAGAGGAGGAAGATGTAACGAAAAATAGACATAAGCGCGTTGAAAGGTTTTCCAATAATTATAATAATAATAATAATAACGAATATTACGGCGAAGAGATTGAGCGACCAAAATCAGTGACGAGAGTGGACTCACCTAGAGGCGAGGTAACTATGGCAGAACTTAAAACTGGAAATAAACGAGCGGTCGGCACAAATCAATCGTTGACAAAGACGTACATGCGTTTAACCTCTGACCCGAAAGCGTCTGATATTCGACCTCCGGCGGTTTTGAAAAAAGCCTTACAGTTAGTCGAAGAGAAATGGAAGAGCAAAGAGTGGACGTACGATCAGTTGAAAGAACAGCTAAAATCGATAAGGCAAGATTTAACTGTGCAACATGCGAAAGGGCCTTTAGCAGTAGCCGCATATGAGACGCATGCGAGAGTTGCGCTCGAACATGATGATTTAGCCGAGTACAATCAATGCCAAACTGTTTTGAAAACGTTGCACGAGAGATATATTCACGACGCACAATTTGAAGACGCGAGAGCAGAGTTCGCGGCGTACCGTTTACTATACGCGTTAATAGCGGACGAAACGGCAAAAAATGGTCGACAGCTTTTTACGGAAATGATTGATTTGACCGAAGAGTGCGTTAAACACGACTTCGTAAAGCATGCTTTAGAAGCGATCGTTTCAGTTAAAGCTTCGAGCTTTGTCAAGTTTTTCAAGCTCAGGAAAACGGCGCCGAACTTGAATTGGATTTTGATGCAAAAACACGCGAATCGAATGAGACACCATGGATTATTAGCTCTATGTGCGAGTCATCGACCGACAATTCCAGTTTCGTTCGTTACAAACACTTTAGGATTCGAAAATGACGACGAATGTTTAGAGTATTTGAAAAGCGACGATGTTAACGCGTCGTTCAGTGAAATTAATAATGTGATTGATTGTAGAATCACGCAAAGTGTTTTGCTTTAATAAAATTTTTAATAACGCGCAAGTATTAGATTGCATTATCCTTTAAAATTGTTTTAGTTATAGTTTGTCTATATTCTTAGTTTGTACTAAGATGTTTGTATATGTTATATATTAGCAGTGCTCGATAGTTCATGTCGATTACGATACGTGTTTAAAATCGAAAAACGCACACAAACACTATTATGCAATTACGCAATTAAGCTCCAATTGATATGAACACGGATGCTCCCGCGACGACTAGCGCAAAAATGAAAAACGGTAAGCACCATCCAACGACGCGCTTCGCCTTCGCGCTTAAACAAAAGCGAGATTTTTTTTCTTCTTGTTCTTCTAAAGTTTCTATTTCACCATCTTCGTTTTTCTTGTTGGTGATATTATTGATTGTGACTCCTTCTTCAGCCTCTTCTCTATTATTGGTAGTATTTTGTTTACCAGTAACCCATCTTTCAACGGTCACGCATTCGCGCCATGATAATGCGGTGACTGCGATGGATAACCACATATCCACCCCGTAATGTGTTTGATCGAGAATTTCCATGCACGAGCGATGGAACACGGCAAAGAAAACGATCAAACTGCCGATGGAGACGCCGTGCGTTGCAATGCACAGAAACGCGGACATGTAAATGACTCCATGTCCTGAAAAAATCAAATCGTTGCACCCGCCGCCGCCGCGAATTCTGCTTAACCCGAACTCGATTAAGTGCAATCCGTCTTCGTACACGTCTGGCGCGCCATCGTTTTTGAATCTGTTCCTGTAACAATCAGGTAATGGATTTGGGAGCACGGTTGACATAAATGCAAGGACACGAATTGCGCGCGCTAGAGCAATAGTAGCGCACGTCCTCCCAGCTATTCCAAACACGCTTCGTTCTCCTTCTTTCTTTATGGAAGTAGTATTCGTCGTCGTCGTCATCTTTTTGTCCTTTCCATAAACTGGACCGAGAACGCCTAAGATTATCCACGCCCCGAAATGTAACGTGTTCCACCCAGGGAACCTCCCGCAAAACAAACTACTAAACGCATCGGAAGAAGCGCACCCTTCCTCGAGCCACGCTCTTAAGTTATCCTGTAAACCTTCGTATGAATACTTGTTCTTATCTAAGTTCGATATCAAAGCGACGCACACGTTCTCGATTAACATCAACAAAACTAACGCCAAAGCGAACGCTAACATCCTCATCGCTGGATATACTTCGTTAACCCAGTCATACGCGCTCATAGATAACAACGACCATACACCACAAACAGTACAGACTACGTAATCTAAAATCCTTTGCCCCGATACATCGACCGTAGTCCTCATCGTAATCGGAAACGATATCAACGCTATCATCGCGGTCAACGTCTTCCTCCTATCGTTCCTTAACGAACTAATCAGTCTCCATGGTATCACGTCCATCTTCTGCCCCTGCCTCCTCTCACTGTCTACATCGATATCATCATCGCTATGATTACTACTATACCTATTACTATTATTGAATTCGATATCATCTGCGACCATCGTCCCTCGGCGATGATCGTTAATCCTCGAAGACCTTTGTAAACTATGCAGTAACGACCAGCTCTGTCTCTGTACGGTTTGCACGAATTGGTTGACCGTCTCAGCGATCGATCTGCGCGGCGCGTCAATCTCTGCGCAGGCATTGCTCACGAGCTCGTCCTCTGGTAATCGCGATATCGCTTCGTTTTCCGATCGCGTCAAAGCCCCGTTCGCATGAACAGAGTCGTTCATGGATACGTTTACTCGATATGTTCACGAGACTACTGACGTGCTCGTGCTTTTTTGTTTTGTATCTATTTTAGGCACTTTTTTTTTTGTATCTATAATCCCTATTAACTCTTCAGCAAGCAGCAAGACCTTCTGATGCTGTTGATGGCTGTGGTGCCTGATGCCTGATGATGGCTGCTCTGCTTTGATAGAGCTCCCTGATATTTCCTGCCTTAAACCCCTAACGCCTATAAGATCGACCAATATCGGCGAAAATATCGCCGAAAATATCTAACATCACTTTATTTATTGGGTATATAAACTGATTACTACAATGATACCCATGAGCACGAGCACTCATCATCGCGCAGTACTGTTAAAGAACCATGAAAGGAATACCAGTGCCAGAGTAGTCGTGCGCCGAGCCGAAGAGCAGAAGCCGAAATTGAAGAAAGCCGTACGTTCGTATCGGTATCGTTATTTTCCATCATCAGCGAATACTTTTTTCGCGACGATATTTATATCACGTCTCGCGCGCATGAATAAAACGGTTTTCCATTAAACTCTCTCGATTCTTCCTCTTCCTCTGCTTACGCATGAAATGTTAAATTCGTAGGAAGAGTTCACGACCGGTGGTGGAGGAGCGAGGGGGTACTGCGACGTGGACGAGATCAAGAACGCTATTAAAGAATGTGCCGGTACGAAAATTTTTAATTTGTTTGTCCAGTCATCATTAGTACTCGTTTGCTCGCTCGAACGTCAGTCGTAGTCAAAGAACGTTCACAAACGGTCCCTAAAACTGTTGAACGTTTTCTGGAAAAGAACTCTTGATTATTCTCACGACTGTTTCTTGAACATGCTCAAATTAATAAAAAAAATTATAGGATTGGAAGGCGCGAAGTTAGAGGCGTGCTACGCGCAATACGGATGCGATATCGACATCGTGACAGATCATTACGCAAAAGTTGCCGGTGTTGAGAAGAAGACGAAGTAAGTATGAGTGATATTATTCACGTTTTTTGATATATACTAGTAGTACTATTAATCGTACTCCTAAACTTAGTTGTAAATAAAGAAAGAGCAAAGCACACGTCGTACTATGGTACGCATTAAAATAATAACGATAATATAAATGATATAATATAAAAGAAGAGATAATTATTTATTTAAAGAAACACATCTTGCCTTGGTCCATGACTACGCGATATGCGTATCGCTCTTGCACGAGCGCTTTAGCTAATATTTGATCCTCCTCGGAATCGCTCGGAATAGCCGTGATGTGTCCGTAGCCTTGCGAACGGAACCAGTCCAACGGAATCGATGGTTGACCGTATACGTCAAGTCTAGCACATAAACCAGATCGTAAAAGCATTAACGTGGTGACAAAGTTATGCGTCGGTTCACCTTCGAAGCCCCAGTTTGAGATTCCTCGGCCTAAACCTTCATCGTTGGCTAAGATTGAATGAATATTTTTACCAGCTTTTTTGGCCAATAAGTACGACGCCGCGTCTAATCGAACGGTTGTTTCAGTGATTGGTTCAGTCAATTTCGTGAATTTGCAAAATTTAGAATCCGGCGCGCAATACACTAACGTATCGTGTACATCAATTACAGACGCAAATCTCGAAACAGTCGCGTCAAATCTTTGCCCACTGGGGTCGTATTCCGCGTCAGTCGTCAACGCACAAGAACCGAGTTCGCCAGATTTACCCATCGCAGGTAATTTTGAAGCGTTAAGCATCGTTCTCGGGTTACTGTGCAAAGTCGAAAGTCTCGCGGAAACCTCCGTGAGTTCTTCTGGGGAAACATCCGGGTTTATAACAGCCTCGGCGTCCGCTCTTAAAGCGGCAGCCAACTGTAAAGCGGCAGCATCCGCGCACTCGGCGTTTGCGAATTGGCAAGCAATATCGAACAGCGAAATCTTTGCAACTTCAAACATGAGACGTTGCTCCGTATCCGCTTGATCGATGTCGTCCGCGTTTTCAGACATTCCTTCGATGAGCAAAGGATTACTCTCTGGCCCAGCGTATCGTTGGCGACCAAACGATGCCGAAGCGAGTGGCGTTTCAGGGACAGACGTTGCAGCGAGGGGAATCCCAGTGACACGCGCAGGGCCTCGTTTTCCTTGCTTTCCAAGTAACTTTCTTCGTCGGTTTTCTTCAACGGATTCGCCGTCGGCCGCCGCGATAATCGCGGCATCTTCTTGCCCAACTTCCAATTTAACTTCGTCATCGGTCGCTTCAGAGTCATCGATAGTAACGCCTTCTTCAGCAGCCAATTCAGCCTCTTCCTCTTTCTCTTCCTCGATTTCTTCCTTCAACTCCTCAACCGCGTCTTTCAAATCTTCCTTTGCGTCTTGTAATTCTTCCTTTGCGTCTTCGTGTTCAGCCTTTTGCTCTTCGGTATGCGCGACTTTATCCGTATGCGCCGCCGTTGACCCAGCTGGTTTTGTGTAAAACGCGTCGTCGTAGCGATCGTGAAGCTCCAAGCCTGGAATGACCCCGCTCGGTGCTACACCTGGTCGAATGCACACTTCTGGGACTCCCAACGCTGCCCATCTCGCCATAGAATCCATATTAGCTCTCGTCGGAACGGCTTGCGCCGCGTCTGAATTCAAGCCTAACTCGGCAGCTTCTTCGGCCGCTTCCTCTTGCGCCTCTTCGGCCTCTTCAGCCGCTTCTTCTTCCGCTTCTTCGGCCGTAGTAATCTGACCGTCTGCGTTCTCGTACGCTTCCTCTCGAGAAACCTGGTCGCCTTCCGAAGACGCGTCCTCCTGTCCCAATACGACCGAATCAGAGCGGGACTTTCCTGAGAACCCAAACTTCCTCGAAGCTTGCTTAGTGATCTGTTTCCCATCAGGGTGTCCAATCGCAAACACGGCTATTGCGACTAACACTAACAACGAAAACATGATCGCCCCTGGCGATACGGTTCTATTCCCCTGCTGTCCAGTCTTTTGCTGTCGTTCGTTTTCACATCATCATCGAAGGAGAAGAAGAAGAAGAAGAAGAAGAAGAAGAAGAAGAGAAATATAATCACGTGAGCTTTTAATGAGACGCGAGGACGAAAACACGACTGTCTAATGAAACAAACCACGCCAGAACGCTCCCTGTGGCAAGAGAACTAATCGCTTAAAGAGCGAGAGCGCGAGCGCGAGAGTGGTTTCCTCTCAATCGATCGAACAAAAAAACGCGCGATCAAAGAGAACTACTACTACTGATTCTAACGCAGAGTAAACTCTCTCTCAAACACACAAACACACTACATGAAAAGCGAACATCGAACTGACCATTCGTTTCTCTCTCAATCGATCTTCGTTCGCCTGTCTGACTTTCTCTGCGTCCTGGCGAACGAAGTCCGCGTTTGAGCGCTGCATGTTCGCACTGTTGATTATTTTAGTCTATCGCGTGTTGTTATTGTATTGTTATTAGAGTATTCGCGCTCGCTTATTATTGTTTTAACAAAAATGGAAACGAGCAACGAGCAGAGAGGAATTTTCTAAACCCTAAACCCTAATTTTCTGTGGCTCGATTTTGCCAGCACACGTGTGGTAAAACGCAAATAAACCGAAAGTGGTTTGATACTTACTTAGCACGACGTGCGAGATGTGCAACCGTAACTAAAGCAGGAAATAACGATTACGAGCGAGCGTGATTGCCAGTGAACGTGCCTCTTAATGGCGTTCTGTGAACTTTACTGTCACAGTTAAGTAAGCGTTCGTTAGCCAGTCGAACGCAGTAGAAGTTCGGTCGTTAGATCAGAGAAGTCTATTCATTTTTTTTGAATAATAAGGAAACAAAAAAGAGCGCGCGCGAAAAGTGCAACGAAAGAGAGAGCGAGAGCGAGAGTGCGAAGAATTAATTACACAAACAAATTCTCGATGGCCAAGAAAAACGAGAAGCATACTTTACTAGCGAAAGCGAGAGAGAAAAAGAGTAAGAGGTGAAGACTTTTAATGAATAGGTAATAATTGTTTATATAAATAATTGTAAGCACGCGCGAGCGAGCGAGAGCGAACGAGGCAAAAGGAGCAGTCTCGATGAAGGTCCGTGTGGTGACGGAACATCGCGATGAACTGCTCGCGTGCGCAAGAACGCGAAGTGATGAAAACGCGCGCTCGCGTCGTACTTAGTTTCGGTGTGGTTTGTCTCATATATTCGTTAGACCGTCGTGTAGTCTTTTCGCTTGTGTGTGTGTGTGATGAGGACCAAGCACCGAGGTCTTGATTTGTATAGGTCGGGCATATGCATGTACACGTGCATGGCATCGATCGATCTTGTTTTTAAACCTCCGCGGCGAGAGGTTTGGTTTCGGATTCTTCGTTGATATCGAGCGGGTCCGTGTTCGTGGACTTTGAATCCGACGAGTTTACTTTGCGATTCCTTATCTTTAACGATTGCGATTTCCAGAAAGATGGTTTTTCTTCAGAATCGCCGTCCTTGTTGCGTTCGCCGCGTGTGAATGGCTTTTCACCGGCTTGGGCGGACGCGGAGATGCCGTAAGCCAAAGTTACGAGCGAAAAGATGACCAAGGCGGCGCCGACGCCGTTGGATTCGCCCGAAGTGAACGCAAGCGGATTCGCAAAAACGGCAACGGCACATGCGAGCCATGAAATAACTGTACCAATAGCGAGAGAAAACTGGCGGTTATGAAGCGGTTGTCCATACGGTTTGATATACAATGCGAGACAGAACGCTGAGCCGCAGAGCATTTGAGCCATCGCAATTTGACAAGCCGACGCAAATTCCGAAGAAGTATCGTAACCAGAGCTGGAAACGCCACGCAAATTTCTTTCAGTCGCAAATACTGGAATAGCGGCTAAGAAGAACTTTGTTGCCAAAAGAACGAGTTCCCATCCTTCACAACCAGCGCGGGTGTTTTTGTAAAGGAAACCGTACGTAGAACGTAAACTGTCCGATTTAGACAATTTTCCTTCTTCTGGACGTTTTTTCAATAACTTCCACGCGATGAACACTGGCAAACCAAACGGATAAATAATCATCGCAAGATATGCAGAACCCAAGTAAGCGTTGAAAGTTTGGCCTTCGGCTTTGATGTTATAATCAGCTCGTAGATAAGTACCAACGTCAAGCGTTCTCGAGTTGAAAAGTTGTAAAACTGTCTTTGTGACGCCAGCGTACGTCAATACGAGCATCCAGACGCAGTTTCTTTTCAACTTACCTTGGAATTCGGTAAGTTTATCTTCACTGATATGAAAGCCGAGAAAGTTTTGTGTCTTTTTCAACGCTGATGCCGATGAATACGCGACAAAAGTTAAGAACAAAATAATCGGCGGCACGGACAAAGCGCCGATATAAGAAACGTAAAACGTGTTTCCTGAGTTCGAACATCCTGGAGATAACGCGTCCAAGTTCAAGTTGGATACGTTAAGAATACCGAGCGTACGCTGCATCGGTGCGGGCCAATTCACGTCGAACGAGTACAATAAACCAAGCGTTTGAACTACGTAAATAGTGCACGTGGCAAGGACCGTTCCGGCAACTTCTTGAAGTGGCTTCTTGAAGATATAAACCAAAAATCCAAAGCCTGCCAATATTCCAAGAATTGGAATTGCATCTGTTATCGGCTTTGATTCGCATGCCAAGCATTTGCCTCCCATCTTGCGGTAACCTTCTTTACATAAAGCGCAAACTGGTCCTTCGTAAGCTTCTTTGCACGCAGAATCGCCAGTTGAACCGGTCGCTTTACACGCATCAGCCCCCATTGGACACTGAAACACGTATTCGGAAACATCTTTCGATCTCCACCAGCCTTCGAGTGACGTTAAGTCTTTTCCACCTCGGCAGTCACCACCTTGTGGGCAAGCTTTGCAAGCAATACCATCCAAGTTGAATGTTCGGTCTTTACAATAACTGCATACCCTAGATGACTGTATTTGCTCGTCGCCATTGGATAAATTCGTCCATTCAGGTTCGTATCCTGCGACACAAATTGATATTTCTGCGTTAATTATTAAGTTATCGCCAATTTGAACATCGTTTGACCTTTTGCAGACAAAAGAGACACGATATATATCACCGAGCTCGCCGTCAAATCTTACGTCTTCAAACGTGGAGATACCTTTTTCTGTGAATGCTTCTAAAGTACCCGAAACGACCAAAGGAGAATGCGCGTTCAAGAACTCCAGTCTCGTTATATTTCCACTATAATCTGTGATGTCAGTACTTGAAGTTTGTAGTGCTGGAGATACTGTACAAGTCGAGGTTGATGCCTCGGAAACCGCGACGTTTCCATAATAGTCAACGAGTTCAATAGCAAAAGATTCCGCAACCGCGCCCGAAGTAACACCACTCGCGAATGAAAGTAAATCTGTTGCCGGTACACGGGGCTTTAATGCTTCAGTAGCGAGCGAATCAGCTGGAGTGAACGCACAGTTTTCACATGCAAAAACTATGCTCGGCGACGAGGCGCGAGTCCAGTATGCACTCGGACCAGATTCGGCCTCATTACTTGAAAATTGCAACTCCGATAACGTATTTTGCTCTTCTGTCGATGTTGATTTCACAAAGTTTGCGTCGATATAAATACCGCCACCAAGTACAGAAGCAATATTTTCGACGAGATTTAGTGATTTGAGCTCGAAATCGGTAACAATATTTAAGCCATTGTCATCCGTCACTGTATCACTTTCTTCAGATGCCGGGGCGATTGAAATTGCGCCACCACTAGTGGCGACGTTTTTCGACATGACGCATGCATTAGATACTTTGAATAGCAATGCGGAGTTTGCGATTGCGCCACCAAATCCATCGCTGGCGACGTTTTCAGACATAGTTGTTCCTGCGACGGTCAAAGAAGCGACGTTATTGATCACCCGGATGCCACCACCGTGCGTAGTGGCAATGTTTTTCGAAAAAGTAGTCGTACTTATGTCAATTTCTCCAATGCTTGCGTAGATACCACCTCCAGCGCCACGTTTTTTTCCTGGATCGTAGCAACCGAACGCTTTGTTAGTGATAAGCGACGCCCCGCCTTGAACATTTACGACCGCTCCTTTAGAAAACAAAGCAGACGTAGTTCCAGAAGAGCTCGTCGTTGCTGCATCAGCTGATGAAATAATCAAAATTGCACCGCCGTCTGTGGCTGAGTTGGATTGCAAAACAGTGCCTGCGGAAATGTCCAAGCCAGTAGCGCCTTGGGAAACCGAAGAAACGTTATAAACACCAATAACGGCAAAGGCACCGCCACCGGAACCACGAAGTCTTGGGCAGACCGTTTGATTACTTCCTCCCGCAACGTTTCCTTTTATCAAAGAAGCTTGAACGGCTGCTTTACAAGATGATTCAAGATATACACCACCACCGTATGAAGAAGCAATGTTTTCGACTAACGAGGTAGAAGAATCGATGGTGAGAGCACCGCCGATACACGAAAGCCCGCCCCCACTTTTAGCAGTATTTTTATACACAATCGTCGAAGAAGAAAGAGTAATCGAAGATAACTGTTCTGCATGAATCGCGCCTCCAAGATTTTGAGCTTCATTCCCAGCAAAAAGTGTTCCTCTGGTCGCGACAATCGTAGATGATGACTTTGCGTTGATGGCGCCTCCATTCACAGTAGCGATATTTTTTGTAAACGTACACTTATCAAAGGTTATCAAGTTAGACTCTTGCCAAGCCATAACTGCTGCGCCATAATCGGCTTCGTTTCCGTTAAACAAAACGTTTTCAAAGTTTCCTCCAGCGTTACCGTAAATGAGAGCACCGCTACCATACGTTTCGGAGACGAGGTCTGGGGTATTTTCCGATATTGTGCCGTTGACAAAATCGGCGAAACCGCCTTGGTATACACCAACGCCGGAACCATAGTTTCCAATATTTTTCGTCACTTTCACGTTAATAAACTTTGGCGTGGCCGCATTTCCAATGTAAATACCGCCGGCAAAGAAGGATTCGTTGTTTTCGATGACTGTGTCTGTGAAAACGCCGGTTGAGCCTTCGTCGACGTTCAAGCCGCCGCCTTTCCCAGAAGTTAGAGTCCTTCCCCAGGTGAAGCAATCTTTGACGGTTAAATCGGTTGCGGTTACGTTTGAGTTTTGTTCAATATATACACCACCACCACGATTGGCGTTACCGGTTTGATCGTTACCACTCGAGCAGTTTTGAACGAGAACATTTTCAAATTTTGCAAAACTATTCACGACGTGAATACCGCCGCCAAGGTTTTGTGACATAGAGTCTTTCACGACGACGTCTGAAAGCGTGACACTATCAAGGGTTTGAACGTTTTCAATTTTCAAACCGCCGCCTGTTTCACTACGACCATTTTGAATTGTTACGCCTGTAATTGAAACCTTGTCGTCACCGGAAATGGTTACGAAATTATTTGCGTACGCGCAATCGATCGACGTAAAGTCTGACGAAACCGCGAGTGAGA
>Ga0302126_10000908_pt1 | contig 18300 bp, 9 predicted proteins | sample CB4_20m_MG_FD_203108 | JGI IMG/M metagenome (GOLD analysis project Ga0302126, IMG submission 203108) | Marine microbial communities from Western Arctic Ocean, Canada - CB4_20m | ecosystem: Environmental > Aquatic > Marine > Oceanic | place: Canada: Western Arctic Ocean | collected 2017-09-24 | reverse complement strand
GTACGAGCGTTCCCCCAACGCGAAGACGAAGATGCTCCGCAATGAAAGCGTTCAGGACCGAACAAGCACGGGCGAGTGCGAAGAAATCTTCATCATCGAACGATAAAGACGAAGAGAAGAAGAAGAAGAAGAAGAAGAAGAAGAAAGAGGAGGAAAAGACGAAGAAAAGTAAGAAGAAGACGAAAGATAATGAAATAGAGTCGTTAAGGAAAGAAATAAAAGGATTACAAACAGAACTGGCGACTACGTTGAGTAAAATAGGCTTGGAAGTTCGAGCGCGGCAGCCAGAGCGAGAACCGAAGACCGCTCCGAGCGCTACCGAAGTCATTCGGCAAACAAGAAATGAACTGCAACAACAACAAATGCAGAAAGGGTTCGACGAATTAGAGGAGGAGGATAAAGCGCCTTGGTTGAATTTGAAGAAAGAACCATGGTTGAACGTGAATAAGAGTAACGGCGCGAGTTATGAGAACTCTGTTTTAGATCGAGTTTTAAGTCAATCGCAGCCAAAGCGAAAAGGAAAGAGTGGCGATGATGATTTTGTCAAGAAGAAAGCGGCGAATGAGTTATTAACGCCAGCGCTAGGGGTTACGATACAAAATGCGGATAAGATCATCGTAGACGCAGCGAACTGGACTGGTGATAGTACAGATAGGGGAAATGAATGGCCTCTGTTGAGAAATGGAGATAACGACGTGTATTTAATGACTCTATCGCACGCAGCTTTGATCGATAACGGGTTTTGGCCAGGCGAAGATGATACGGAGGAGATGTATTTTGGAAAGAAAACCGAAGAGGCTGTTGAATTTTTTCAAGGCGATAAAAAAATAGAAGTCACTGGGATGATCAACACAAAAACGTGGTTAGCTTTGTTAGGGAAAGAAAAATTCAAGTGGGGACCGGCACCCGGGGCAATATTCGAAGAAGACGTCGCCTCTTGTCGCGAAGGCTCGGCCAGGAAGGCGTTTGAAGAGACGCAACAAGTGAACAAAATGAAACAAGAAGAAGATCTCGATCCATACGGAGAAGATATCGACTCCGGTCCTCCAGCCGAAGATGATTTCATTGACGTCAAAGGCGTATCTGGCGAATTCGTTGAATGGCCAATTCTCCGCCTAGATGACGGCGGCCTTGCCGTACATAAAATGCAAACCATGCTCTCAAAATTAGGTTTCAATTGCGACGGCGACGGCGATGGCGATAGCGACAGTTCGTTCTGGTTCCTTGGCCCTGACACCCAAAACGCTTTACAAACGTTCCAAGCGAGTGAATCGCTCCCCGAAACCGGCGTAGTCGATTTCCTGACATGGCAAAGACTCTTCAAAGCTTCAGGGTTCCATCGAGCGACTGAGTTAACTTGCGACGAAGCGTTCGCTTTAATCGAAGATGATAAAAACTATAGCGTCGATCGCGCTCCCGGCTGCGAAGGCGAACAAGGCGTTTGGTTAATCGGAGAACAACGTTACGAAATCTTTCGCTCTAAATCTTCCTCTCCTTCTTCTTCTTCTTAAGCTCTTTAAAAGAATATAGTGAAAATGATCGTAGCACAAGTTTGTGCGTACCTTAATAGATAGATGATTGTATTGTGAACAGTGTGTTTGAGACTTTGAGTTTCTTTTTACGGTGCTGCGGGAAATAAATACCTAAAATGCCTCAAAATCAGCGCGAGCGATAATAATAATACCAATATCATAAACACATAAAATAACAAATGTATCGAAGAAATGAAAATTAAAACAACATGAACTTTGGAGAATCCTATCGCGTCTTCTTCTCCGAAACACGGGCTACTAATGCTTCTTCTTTTTCTTCTTCTAAGCGCAATTTTCACCCTATTGCGCTCGATAGCAATAACAGAAACGAGAGAGAAATGATTGAGATACTTTCTGGGATTTGCGATCGATCATTCGTGATTCCGATCGATTATGACGATCACGAAAATAGTACTCGTGATGATGATTGTGATGTTCTTGATTTCGATCGTTCGAGTTATTTTCATGATGAAGAAATGGAAGGAGAAATAAACGAGAGCGCGAAACGAATGTTGACCGTGTTGATCAAAAGAGAAAAAAGGGAAGCAGCGAATGCGAGGAAGGTTGAGAAGATGATTAGCATAGCGAGTAGGAGGATTGATGAGGTTTTGGTTATGCCTGTTTTGAAGAGCAAGTTTCGTGATGATGATTGTGATGTAGGTGATGATGATGGGTTTTGCGTAGAAGACGCAACAACGAAGAAGACACAGACGAACGTTCAACGAGAAGATAAATATTTGTTCTTTGAGGATGACGTGAATAGGTCTGATTTTGTACGAGGAAGTACAACGAATGCTCCGCATTTACCTGGCGGGTTCGCCGAAAGGGCGGCAAAGACTGAGGAGTTAAGGGTTGATCGAAGGAAACGCGCTCACGCGTTTTGGATCGAGGAGTATATTGGACGCGAAACAAATTCTTGTGGATGCGCGCCTCCGAATTTTGAAGCGTCTGTTATTACTGGTCGACAAAGAAGATATACAGATGTGATCGATGCGTTTAATGGAGAAGAAGGTGAAGTTGAAGCGGCGAGTGCTGTACAAAGAGACGAGGAGATGAAAAGGCAAGCAGAGCACGCGGCTGCAAAATTAGGTTTGTTGACTTTCGAGGATGTTTTAGAGAATAATTGGTTAGAGTATAAAGTAGAAGAAGAAGAAGAAGAAGAAGAAGAAGAAGAAATGGAAGAGGAAGAGAGGTCAGGGGAAGAGATGAAGGAAGAAGAAATTGAAGAAATTGGAGAAGAGATTGATTCAGAAGACCCGATCGAAAGTCTTTTAAAAGAGCAAAATCATAATCAAACAGCTCTTCTTGCGATGCAACACGCGAACGATATAAGAGAAGAAATGAAAAAGGTAGAAAAATGGGCAATACATACTCCTGTCCCAGATATTGACGCATTCTATCGATTTACTGTTGGTGATTCTCCAGCAAAAACATTTCCATTCGAGTTGGACTCGTTTCAGAAGGAAGCTATTTGTCGCATCGAGCGCGATGAATGCGTCTTTGTTGCCGCGCATACTTCTGCTGGGAAAACTGTCGTTGCCGAATATGCGTTTGCGCTTGCTCAAAAACGATGCGCGCGTGCAATATACACGTCCCCGATTAAAACAATTAGCAACCAAAAGTTTCGCGATTTTACAGATGCTGGTTTTGATGTAGGATTATTAACTGGAGACGTCTCCGTGAAACCAGAATCATCTTGTTTGATTATGACCACGGAAATTCTTCGGTCGATGCTTTATCGCGGCGCAGATATTATTAAAGATGTAGAATGGGTTGTGTTTGACGAAGTTCATTACGTGAACGATCGTGAACGAGGAGTTGTTTGGGAGGAAGTGATCATCATGCTGCCAAAACATGTAGGTATAATCATGTTATCTGCAACGGTTCCAAACGTTCGCGAATTTGCGGGATGGGTCGGGAAAACGAAACGAAGGAAAATTTTCATTACGGGCACGACAAAAAGACCTGTTCCACTCGAGCACGTTTTATATTTTGGAGGCGACGACAAGGAGAAAGATTTCTACGCCGTAGGAGAGAAGGAGCAATATTTAGCTCTCGGATACCAAAAAGCTCTCAAAGCAAAAGAACGAAAAGATATGGGATTGAAGGCTGCTATGTTGAAAGATCAAGGTTTAAATAAGCAAGAAGTAAAAAAGCCAAAAGCCGGACGAGGTGGTGGTTCTGGTGCCGGGAGCAGCAACCGGTCCACGCAAAGAGAAGGTTTCGTCAAACAATCCGCGCGAATGACCGGTGGACCTGGGACGACTTCGAAAACGAACACGGGTAAGAATCAATGGGTCGAACTCATACGAACATTGGAGAAGAAAATGTTTCTTCCCATGGTTGTATTTTCGTTTAGTAAAAGAAAGTGCGACCTCTTGGCCGATGGTATCGTTGGCGTAGATTTGACGACTGCAAAGGAGAAGCACGAAACGCACATATTTTGTGAAAAAGCGTTGTCGCGATTATCAGTCGCCGACCGTACTTTACCGCAAGTAACGCGCGTTCGTGATTTGCTTTCGAGAGGACTTGGTGTTCATCACGCAGGACTACTTCCGATCGTTAAAGAAATAGTTGAAATGCTCTTTTGTCGAGGGAACGTGAAAGTTTTATTTTCCACGGAAACGTTCGCCATGGGCGTTAACGCCCCTGCTCGTTGCGTGTGCTTCGAAAGTTTACGCAAACATGACGGGCAAGATTTTCGATTTCTTTTGCCTGGCGAATACACTCAAATGGCCGGGAGAGCTGGTCGCAGGGGTAAAGATTTGGTCGGGACTGTCATTTTAGCATGTTGGGACAATTTTCCAACCGAGAATACATTACGAAAGTTACTAATCGGTTCTGCAACTAAACTCGAATCGCAGTTTCGTTTGACGTTCGCAATGATCTTGAACGTCGCTCGTGCAGAAGATTTGAAAGTTGAAGATGTCTTGGCGCGATCGTTTGCAGAGTTTCATGCACAAAAATCAGTAGGAAACCGCGAGAGCCGGCTGAGACAAGCAATCGTCTCGTTGACACGAGCGAAAGAGCTCATCTCTAAAGAAGCTTCGAGAGAGCCGTTGAACTGGACAAAAGCGGTTATTTGTTCGCGAGCGGCAAAACAGTTAGAAGAACTAGGGGAGCGCGCGAACGAAGCCATCGTTAAGTCGAAAGGATTTAGAGATGCGCTCGGAACGCCAGGACGCGTCATTCTCGTGAAAGATGAAAAGGGTGGATTTGCGAGATTCGCAGTCGCTTTGAGAGTGATAAAAGAGGAAAGAGATGGTGAAATTAAACGTAGCGTCGTTGTCATGGCAATCAACGAAGAAAGCCATAGCGACGACTTCCATCATAGCGACGACAATGTTGGGTTTGAGGAAGATGGTAAAAATTTGCAGGATTCGAAAGAAGAAGACGATAGTAAAATTTCAGAACCGCTCGTCATGCTTGGAAAGAAGAAAAATGACGAAGACAACGATGATGACGATCTGTTCTTAAGTGGAGGTGGTAGTAAAGGAAAGAAAGGAAAATTTAATAAAAAAGGTAGCGGCGGTGTTGCAACTATTTCTTCTTCTTCGATGACACTTTCTCACAATAGTCGTCAACCGCTTGTCTCGGATGTGGCAGAACATATTCCAAAAGACTTGCCGTGGAAGAAACGAGCTGGAGGTTTCGATTACGTCGTCTTTGTAATTCGAGATATCGACGTGTATGCCGTGACGGCTTTAAAGCTTCAAGATGTTGATGCTTACGCCATTCTGGACGAGTCTTCTCCACCGAATTCCGAGCAGCGAGCGGCAGCAACACGCGTTTTAACCGTACTCGAACACGAAACCAAAAACATTCATAGCGAAAACGGTTCGTCGTTGCTATTACAAACGCTTGACCCAACGAAAGATTTGAAGATAACTAATGTTGATGACGCCGAAGCGTGTCGTCGTCACGCGCAAGCACTTGCTCAATTTCCTAGTTTACCAGATATCGATTCAAAAACTTTATCACAATGGTCGCGACTTTTGGATTGCGAGAGACAGTTGTTGCGTCAAATCGATGCTTTGAAGTTCGGTCTTTCCGATGCAAACTTAGCTCTCACTCCTGATTTTGAAACCAAAACGCGCGTTTTAAAACATATGGGCTACCTCGACGAAGCTCGAGCGGTTACACTTAAAGGCCGCGTTGCTTGCGAGTTATCGACCGGGGATGAAATGATTGGCGCTGAAATCGTCTTTGGCGGATGTTTAGAAAAATTGACAGCCGGTGAATCCGCAGCATTGCTCTCCGCGCTCGTTTTTCAAGAAAAGAACGCCTCGGCACCAGAGTATGAAAGATTACCCGTGAATTTAATCGATTCAATATCTCTCGCAAATTCTTTGGCCGTTCAGGCCGGCGATATTCAACGACAGTTTGGTTTACCAGTGATTGGTGACGAGTATTGCGCGGAGAATTTAAAGTTTGGCTTGGTCGAAGTTGTTTATGAATGGGCGAGCGGAACGTCGTTCTCTGATATATGTGCCTTAACGGACGTTCCCGAAGGCACGATAGTACGAACGATTACGCGTTTGAACGAGACTTGTCGCGACGTGAAGAACGTAGCGAGAATAATTGGCGACGCGAGTTTATCGCAAAAGATGGATGACGCGATGACTCTTATTCGTAGAGATATCGTTTTTAGTGCGTCTCTTTACATAGGCGCTTGAGTACATTTAGCAATAGTATAGAGAATGATGTATATAGTATATAGTATATAATAACAGAGAACACACACACACACACACACACGCACACACACACACACACATAATATAAAATAATCACGCCAACTTCTTCAATTCCTTCTCGAACAATTCCGATAATTTCTCCGCGCACTCTCTAACGCCGGACGGATCTCCAGGTTTATTATACACGTACGCGTTCCTAAAAACGGTCCTCACAAGCGCTACGAACTCATCAGGGGTCTCGATTTGACCAGCGTTCAACTTTGTCTCAATCGTCCTTAAATCGATCGGGTGTTTAATAATAACTGGGTAATCCGGAATATTCAAAACCTCCCAATTCACTGGTTCCATGAACGGCCACGCTAACTTCCTCGCCGCCGTACACTTCTTCAAAACTTGTTGACACGCTTTTTGCCACCTTCGTTTCCCTGAAGCCAAAGGTACGTTCCATTCACATATATCCGGGTGCGTTTTCTCGAGCGCTTTCTGTTCCGCTTCAGTTAACGGCCTCTTCGTCCCGTCCACGTCTACTTTCACTACCTTATAGGCCTGGAAAGGCGACGATTCGCTCATTGTTGCGGTGGTTTGTTCCTGTGCCTGAGTGTCTTCCCCAAGCGCCGGTTTAGGCGCGCATACGGCGCAATCACACCCAGGTCTCGCTGGTGGTGGTACGCACGTTTCTATCGATGATGATGCTACTTTGTTCTTCTGTTGTTGTCCTACGTCTCCCATTGTTACTATTTATTATTATTATTATTTTCTTATTTAATAATTCTCTCTATACCCTTATTAAACTCTCTCTCTATACTCTCTCTTTTTCTCTCTCTCTTATAATCGATTCAACGCTCTCTCTCTCTGTCCTTCTCAGTCGTTCCTTTTTGTTTTCGTACGACGTCCTTCTTCTTCTTCTCTCGTTAATTCTCTTTATGTTTACTAGTACGTACAACCAAAACGAGAGAAATCGTTTTATGACTTATATAAAAATACTCTCGTACATACTGTGTTTGAACAGTGATAAAATGATACCCTAAACCCTATACCCTAAAACTGTCCATTTTCACAGTTTTTCAATTTTTTGACCGAAAGTGGATGCCCACAGTTTTCCCAGTTTTCCTATTATATGACCCAAAGTACGGTACCTTTTTTTGACCCCTGTGTGGTATAGCACGTTTTTGTACCAATTCATCAAGAGGCATCACAAGGCACAAAAACAACAAGTACGATACTTTCTGACTTTAAAGAAGTTCAAATCTTCGTCAGACTTTGAACACGCAAAAGGAGAGAGAGAGAGAGAGAGAGAGAGAGAGAGAGAGAGCTCGTTAGAGAGTGGATACATAGTACTAATAACAACAATAAATTACCCGCGCGTGTGTGTCGTGTGCGTGTCGCGTGCGTGTGATTCTTTGAGATAATTATAATCACATCCATCGCGTCCGCGTTGTCGTGGTCGTTGATTGGATCCACAACAAATCTTTTTGAAAACAACGTCCAAAAAACGTAGTAGGCAAAAGCGAGAAGGAATTTCCCGTTTAACACGTCGTGCTACTTAATAAAAAACTATATAAAAGGAGAATAATTAACGATCACGATCGCGATGACTGAAACGGTCGCGATGCCTGTTTCGACGACGAGACTGTGCGTTATTAATTTTTCTTTTTCTCGCTTTCTGCTCTTAAAATTTCAAACATCAAAAACTTACTTCTTTGTTTTCGCCTTAAAACGCACGTAACAGGAAATACGAGCTCGATTTAGAGAGCGAGCGAGTACCGATCGTGAACTATAAAAAGCTCGTACAAGAACAAACCGGGATATCTTTGCGAGAACAAAGGAAAGATAAGGAGAAGATGAACGATAGTACGACGAACGAACAACAACAACAGAGACAGAAACAACAACAAGGGATGTTGGAAACGAACGGCGGAGGAGGGCATATGGCAAACGTTATAAAAAGAATCGAGGCTTTATATCAAGGCGGAGTACGAAACGGTGATGATAGTAGCGATGAAGAGGATGAAGAGAGTAGTGATGAAGAAGATGAGGACGAGGATAATGAAGACGAGAGCGATGAAGAAACGAACGAGGACGGGACGACGAAGGAAAGGACTGCGATCGATGGAGACGAGGACGAGGACGAGGACGATGATGACGAAGATGAAGAAGATGTTTCCAGTGGGTCGGAAATGGAAGACGATCATCCAATTCATACGCCTGGGGGGACCGTAGTCCCGAAAGAAAATAATAATAATAAAAAGAAAGATAAAACTGGAAAGAAAGAAGGCGGCGATGGCGGCGGAAGCGATCCGGGAAGCGACGAAAAACAACGACCAATATTATTAAAGAAGAAGAAATCGAAGAAGAAAGATAAGGGCAAAAAAAGAAGGAGAGGTGACAATGATTGGTACGATGTCGAAGATGATTGGATCGATGACGAAGAGTTAGATGAATATTTCGACCAAGATGGTCGTAAAACGAAACACGGCGGTTTCTTTGTCAATAAAGGTGAAATTCAAAACGTGAACGAAGATGGCACGACTCCAGTGAAAGGGCAAATCCTCACGTACAAAGAAAGACAAAGAGTCGAAGAAGAAGCCGCGGCCGGTCGTGGTCGTAGGATACGACGTGGATACACTTTAGGAACTGTATGGACCGAGCCCTTGTGCGAATTGCTCAAATTAGCGGTTGAAGAATATGGACATAACTGGGTTAAAATCGCTCACGAAGCAAATTCTGGAAACGAGAAATACGCCGCTTTGATTGGTATCGAAAAAAATAAAATGCAAAAGAAATGGGCCTCAATACGCCAAGAAATGCTTGCGAATAATATGGAACCACCAGACCCAGAGCGAGTGGTGATTGATAATATTGGCAAATCAGGACGTCCGCCTGGACGTCCACCCGCTGCCGTTGAATATTTTTCCCCAGAAGATTGCAACGATCAAGAATTATTAGCAATCTGTGCGAAAATCGAAAAAATAAAGAGTATTGTCAAAGGTACTACGAAAGATTTGGATAATTCGGTCGGTTTACTAGATGCTCAGAAACAACTCAAAAGAGACGTGTTAGACGCGGCAATTGAAGAGTTTGCTTTACGACTTCCTCACAAATACTTTGTTCCGCACTTGTCGAAAGCGGTAGTGGTGGATATGATGGAACGCTTAGATAACATGTGGAGTGAAAAAACTGTTCGCGATAAGTTGAACAAATATTACAGGCAAGCTAACCCAACCTCTTCTGACTTAGCGCTAAACGGTAACGAAGAGTTGCACGGCGGTGGACTTTCTTCTCCTGCTGCGAATAGATCAACGCGTGCGACGCCGACAAAGACGCCCAGCCGTTTAGGATCCACAGTTCCATCGCCAGGAGGACTAGGAAGGTCGCCACTAGCGTTCAAAGCTGGTTCAACGCAATCCGAAGATTGGATGACAGATGAGTGGAATCAAAACTTTGCAGAGTTTCAACGTTTGGTTGAAATTAACCACATGACTGCTCAGAGATCTGGGCAACCAGATAGATTTTTCTTTAGTACGGAATCTACTGCCGCGTTTTTGAAATTGATTAGAGCCCAGCTTTTAGGACCTGGACCTGGGCCCAAGCGTGGGCTTACGAGCGCTGGAGCATACGAAGCGGCTTTGCGAGCTATACCATCGCAATACGGGCTAACGATCGAGAGCATGAAAAATAAATACTCAAACGCAAAAGCAGAAGAGAAAAAAAAAGAGGAGAAAGGTGGATATTAACTTCAACAAAAGCAATCATTAAAAAAATTATCATCATCATCGTAATACCACTATTATTATAATAATATATATATTTAATTTCGTCTTCTATTTTTTATGCCATCGATTTCAGTCTATGAATAATCTCTTCAATCGTCCCGTTTGCGATGGACTCTAAACGACTCCTTCGATGTTCCATCACTCTTACTTCCTCGGCATGTTTCTTCTCTAATTCAACTAACATACTCTCGTGTTTCTGCGCTTCTCTTCGAAGCTCTTTTAACGCGTTTTTCAACGCTTTACGTTCTTCGTCTTCAAATTTCCTTCTCTCGACCGTTCTTTCGAGCTCGCGTTTTGTTTTCGTTTCCTCTTTTCTCGCTCGGTCTAATTCATGCCTCAGCGATGCGTTCTGTTTCTTCCAGCGCGTTTCGATATCCCTACGTGTATATAGATATTTATATTTATATTTATAAGTAATCACCATCGTTGCGTTAGAAAATGAGTTAGTAAGCGAGATAATCGTACGAGCACGTCGTCCGCGTATTTCAATAAAATAAGAAGAAGAAGAAGAAATAGTTTTATACCTCAACATCCCGTGCCCACAAGTAGCCGAACACTGAAACGAAAACGCACAAGGTCTCTGCCTCGTCGAAGCCGTGGGCGATGATGATACATGCTCACGCTGCTCATGCTGCTTCGTAATTAGCACTGCATTGCTTGCTTTAGTATCCTCGTTATCATTGCGATTATTATCATCATTATTAGTAGTAGTAGTATTACTCGTTCGCTTCGCGAAGGACATTGTGTGTATGTTTATTTTAATTACCCAAAACGCTGTTTTAGATCTCTGCGTTGACCAAAAAAAAGATATCTCGTCTGTTTTCGCAAATACACGCACGCACGAACTCAGATACCTACGTCGTTCGTGTAGCGACGAAAAATAACGCGTTCCGACGGAGCCCTGTGCGCGCTTGTTTTTTTTCGTCCGCGCTTTGTTTCGTTTGTTTTCTGCGTACGCGGTATCGCGAAGATTCGCGCGGAAAAAGAACAAGAAAAGAGAGATCTGTTGTTTGAAATTTATTGAGCGAAAATTGCCCACAGTGCACATCTTTCCCATCCCCATTGCATTGGACGCAAAACAGTATTACTAAAATGACTACAGAAGAAGAAGAAGAAGAAGAAGAAGAAGAAGAATACGATGATGATGATGATGATGATGATGACGATGAGATGACTACAGAAAAAGAAAAAGAAGAAGAAGAAGAAGACCGCGATAACGAGCTTGTAGGAAGTGACGAAAAACATAAAATGCACTTTATTATCCACAACGTCTCGAAGAAGCATAACGTTGGAACGATATGCAGAAACTGTACCGCGTTCGATGTGAAAAAAATGCACTTAGTAGGGAACGCACGTTTCAACGTCTTCGGCGCGCAAGGGTCGGACGTACACGTGGCAATTGAACACCACGAATCCTTAAAGAAGGCTCGAGAGAGTTTATATCAAAACGAAAAGTGCGATAGGATTTTAGGGATCGAGATCTGCGAAGGAGCGATAGATGTTCGCTCACATCCATTCACTGGGAACACGGCGTTCGTTTTAGGGAACGAAGGACATGGTATGACCGCGCAGCAGAAGGAAATATGCGATGGGTTTGTGTATATTAAACAGTTCGGGCGAGGCACGGCTTCGTTGAACGTAGCCGTCGCGAGTTCAATCGTCATGCACGAGTTCGCGAAATGGGCCGAATACGAAGAAACCGCGAGAGAGGGAGAAAAGTTCATAGTCGCCTCGAGGCCTCGGCGCAGGGGGAAAAAAGGTATCGCCTCTGGATCGAATTATTCAGAAGATTCTGTCAGGAAAGCGAGAGAGCTGAGGAAGATGGAAATGGACGAAGACGACGACTACGTCCACGACGTCGACGGTTCGTTCTATTCATAAGCAGGAAGATGATCACGAGGAATATTCATAAATCGTTTAGCGCGCGCGTTTACTGTTTTTTTACATAGTTTATAAATATCAATAACGATCAGTCAAAGAATTGGTAAAATAGATTAATTTAACGCTATTATTATTGCTCGATTGATGGGGAAACCGTAAAGCGAAGAAGTTTCGCCTTATTTTCTCTCTTTTTTTTATTCTGCTGCTCCTTATTTTTCGCAACATCAAACAAAAACAAAAACACAATACGTCTTAAAAGAGCGTATTATAAGTAATACGCTCATCGCACTCATTAAGAAGAAAAAGGAGAAGAAGCTTTTTGTGCTTGATTGTATACATCCACAACTATCGTTGACTGCTTCTGCGGTTGTCGAAGATACCCAACATATGCGCAGAATTAAAACCTTATTTTTGTATTAGGTCAAAAAAGCGCTTTTTCCATCACATCCAATTTTTAATTAACCGCGCATTCTCTCTTGCTCGTCCCAGTTTACGAAATGTTCACTTCGCACAAACGCTCGTCGATCGATATCGAAAGAAGCGCGGAACCCGAAGAGGATACGAAAACATGGGCAGCTGATGAAGACGACGATGAAGATGACGATGCCGCCGAGGAAAGAAAAATCTCCGCGTTAACTCGAGACGAGGTAGAGGAACCGATGAAGATGTTACGTTTGAAGGATATGTTATTAAAGAGTAATAATAATAGTAGTAGGTATTATGACGATGATGATGATGATGATGGCGATATATATAATACGTGCGTGTATGACGAGGAGGAAAATGAAGAAGAATCAGCTTTGTTCAAGACGATCGTGGAAGGCGACGACGTCGCTTCGGAGAAGGGTTCGGAGAAGTCCAATGATACGATGATGCACAACAACGGAAGTAATACTAAGAATCAATTCTCTCACTTGGACTTGTTTTCTATGGAATCATCAAAAGATGATTTGGTTGGGAAATTATCTGCAGGAGAAGGAAGGGATGACGGTGATGGCGATAATGACGAGAAGAAATTGAAGAAAAAGAGCTCTTCGATACGATCGAAAATGAAAGGCATGTTCTCAACAGCTGGAAGGAAAAAGAATTCGATCAAAACGGATAACCGCGACTGTTGCTGAGAGCGAATGAGTGATAATATAAGAAAGGCACAAAACGATGACACATATACATATATAATCGGGGGAGGGTGTATTTTTATACAATGTACAGAGTTGTAATATTAGAATAAATATTAAATATATACGGAAAACACAATATCATTAATTAATTCACTGGCAATATGAACGGCTCATATTTCACCCACATCGCGTTGAAACTTTTTAAATACATCGAAATCATCGGTGCGTTAACGGCGCCTTCGAGGACCATCACGTTATCTTGATTTTCTAGAACCGCTTGCCTCGTCCAATTGAAAGACCCGTTCATTAATTTCGTATTCGCGTCGAAATCTTTCTTCTCTCTCCCGGCATCGATTATACAAAACTTGTGATGCATGTGCGGTTTCGATTTACAATTCAAACTCCCAACGTTCTCGTCACATCTGATTTGTATTCCTTTATTCGGTCTTAAATGAAACCCGCCGCCGTTCACGCTAGCTAAATGATTCAAATCTCTAATATCCGACCCGTTCCCGTCGACGTTATTCGCATCGGTGATAAGTCTAACCTTCACGCCCCTATAAACAGCATTCTTCACTGCTGCCGCGATTTCGTTACACGTAATCGTAAAACAACAAATATCCATCGTCCGCTTCGCGCTGTTCAAACAATCCAAGAAATACGTTAAATTCGTTTGTCTATGCGCGTACTCGCACTGATCTCCTTTACGACACACGTAATTCGCTTGTATGATCGATTTACACGGCATTTGTTTATCCGGGAACATTAAAGCGTTCCCAATCGCCTTCATCGATAGTCCATTAATTCGTGTTATAGAGTAGTCCTGTGGATCCTGAACGACTAAAGTGCTCTGTCGATCCACGGTTTTCAATCGTTCGTTCTGCATGCGCACTGCTTGCTTATGCGCGTACGATCCCTTAGCCGCTTCGTTCGGGTCCATTGGACGCGAAGTGCATAGCCCCATTATTATTATTCGATCGATCGATTATTATCGTTTTTACTACTAACGAACCGTAGTCTGGTCACGACAAGGTCCAGTTAAAAACAATAACAATACTACTACTAATACTAACAATAACGCTCTTTGTATGTGCTCTCTACTGATTAGAGAATACTCTTTTTCTGATTTCAAGACGACGACGACGACGCTTCAGAGACTTTAGTAATAATAATAACAAAGCGGGTTGAGAGTGAGATTATATCGCGAGAGTTTACTCGTTTTGTTTCGTTTTGTGGAGAGAAAACGGGCTCGATATAGAACTGTTTTAGATTTGTTCCTCTGTAATCTGTATCTAATTATCTCTATAATATCAAAGCAGCTCTCGCAACGACGACCGTGCACACGAAAAAGGAATAAAGAGATTAAGAGAGATTAAGAGAGAGCTCGTGTTCGTGTTCGTTCGCTCGTGTTCGTTTTGTTTTGTTTGCAGAGTACTAATATAAGGAGAACTTTTTAGTATACTATCTATATCTATAATCTATATCTATAAGCCTTTATGAGAAGAAGATGAAGACGACGAAGAGTGAGGACGATGAGGAGGAAAAAGGGGAGAAAACGGAAACGACGAAGAAAACGAAAACAATAGAAGTGCGCATTAAATACGGGAAAGAACAGTTTTCGATCGAGTTAGGGGGAAGAGATAGCGCGGGTGATGATGATACGACGGTCTTAGGATTGAAGAGAAAAATCCAAGCATTGACTAATATTGAGATACAAAACCAGAAATTACCGAACCTACGATATGAGGATGAGAAGAACTTACTCGAATGTAAGATACCTAAGAACGTCATGCTGTTAGGGAAATCTTCAGAGTACTTGAAGGAAATGAGGAAAACGGAGAAGGAGATGTCATTGATGGCGCCGGAGATTTTAGACGATTTCGAGGAAGACGTCGACGAACCTTTGCTATGTTATTCAGATCCAGTATACGTGCAAAGGTTAGAGAATAGGATTGAAAAATATAAAGGATTAGAACCTTTGAATGAAACGAGAGAGAGCAAGAAGTTGCTCGTGTTAGATATAGATTATACGCTGTTTGACCATCGAACGCCTGGGGAAAACGCGCACGAGTTAATGAGACCGTATTTGCACGAATTCTTATCATCGGCGTATGAAAGATTCGATATAGTTATATGGTCTGCAACTTCAATGTTATGGATTAAAACGAAAATGCAAGAATTAGGGGTGCTCTCGAACAAAAGATATAAGATTTGCGCTTTAGTAGATTCTGGATCGATGATTACCGTTCAGACGAAACAGAGAGGAATCTTCAATTGTAAACCTTTAGGATGGATTTGGGCTCAATTATGGAGCAAGCAAAGATCGTACGACGCGAGCAATACGATAATGTTTGACGATTTACGAAGAAATTTCGCAATGAATCCAAGCTGCGGCTTGAAAATTAAACCGTTCAGAAACGCGCATACGAGTAGGGCGACAGATAACGAGTTGAAAAAGCTTCGAGTGTATTTGGAAATTATCGCCCGCGAAAACGTCGATTTCAAGGCGCTGGACCATAAACGTTGGGAACGTTACGTCTTGCAAGCTTTAAAGGAAGGGAAACTTTCTATAGCAGAATCGAAAGAAGTTTGTTCGTTTTGGCCTCAATCGACGATCGTCAGAGAGCTCTCCGAGAAAGAACAACCGCGGCCGCCTCCGCGACAATAAAGCCGAGTCACGAGTACAGAAAGAGAAAAAGTGCTCCACACAAACGCCTCTCTCCGCGCTATAATACTCACACATATGACAGTAAAACTTTAGAGACATTGCAATAACGGCAATTTTCTTTCATATTAGTTTCTACTTGTATACCAGCAGTAGTACGATAATGATAATACGATAATGTACGATAATAAATATCTTGCTTACGTAGTAGTTGCTTTTTTTGATCCTTCTTTTTCTGCTGCTGATGCTGATGGGCATAAAAATATCTATTCCATTTTTTCCGCGCGATTATAACATAGCCAACAAAAGATGATGATTACGACCACAGTAATCAATCAATCACGCGCAACAACTCCATGTTATTCTTTAAACCTCAATCATCGTGACAGAACAACGAGATCTTCTATCAAAGCCTCCTTTCTTCTTCGTCGTCGTCGTTGTCCTATTTTTAATAATACATCATCATCTGCCGCAACTGCAACATCAACGACGACAACGACGACATCAAGGCCTCGAATGAATCAAAAGAAAGTGTTGATAACGGGGAGCACGAAAGGCCTAGGCTTTGAAATTGCGAAACAGTTTTTAGAACAAGGCGACAGAGTATGCGTCACATCGAGAAACGAAGCAAACGTGAAATTTACGGTATCACAGTTTAAGAAGATGTATGGAAACGATAACGTTTGCGGAGTCGCTTGCGACGTTTCGTCGGCGAAAGATATCGAGAAACTTGCGAAACATTGCGTTGATAGTTTAGGAGGGGTAGATTTCTGGATCAATAACGCCGGTACGAATGGGTACGAGTATAACGATATAGTCGATCAAGATCCTGAAACGATCGAAGAGGTGGTGAGAACGAATTCGTTAGGGACGTTGTTGTGCTGTAGAGAAGCGATTAGGACGATGAGAGAGCAGGAAAAGACTGATGTTGGGTATCATGTTTTTAATATGGAAGGTGCTGGTTCGGACGGTGCTGAGACGAGGAAATATGCCGCGTACGGGTTCACGAAAGCCGGATTATCTCAATTGACAAAAACATTAAATAAAGAGTTGCAAACGAACGAGAAGTTGAAGGATAAAATGATAAAAGTACACACTGTTAGTCCTGGGATGGTTTTCACTGATTTGATCTCATCGGGTAGATATTCTTTTGGGAAACAAGGAAGAATGTTCGTAAACGCGTTAGCTGAACCCGCGAACGTTGCAGCGAGTGGGTTAGTGGAAAAAATTAAAGTAGAGATTGCGAAATCTGAAGGGAAGAAGTCGCTGGCTATTAAATTGCTCACACCCGATGTTGCCGTCGTAAAATTGTTCAATCGATTCGTAAAACAAGTTAATAAAGATCGCTATTATCCAGAAAATGATGAAGATTGCGAAAATATTATGACAGAGTGCATTGTCGGAGAAGTTCAGTCAGTAAATTTGCTCGCGGGTGCTCAATCAAAAGTTGACGACGACGTTGTCTCGCAATTGGTAGTCGCGAAAGAAGAAGTTCAAGAAAACTTGAGCAGATGATTATTTGTATATATGACGATTCGCGCGCTTGATTGCTTGCTTGCTATATGCTATGAGAATATTAATGTATTAGAGTTTTGAAAGAGTATTTATTTATTTGTGTAGTGTGTCTGTCTAACAGCTATTATTATTTCTTTCTTCTACTTCGTCAACTTTTGAAAATCTAACTACTTTCGAGCGTTCTCCGCGTTCATGCACTGCGAGCACTTTGGCACTGGCATCGTATCTATTGGCATGAACGGCACGAAGCAAGTCTTTTTACAATTTCCACAGCTACCTTGAAAAAGTCTCTGCCCTGTGAGACTTGTATGCTTGCTCGCTTTCCATCCAGGTCTCGCTACTGGCATTCGATCGAAATCATCTTGCTCTGAACCTTTTGTCGTCTCTCCATTTGCTGGCTTCTTTTTCACAGGTGATTTCCCAAAGTCGCGCTCGCTCCTGCGCATGACGATTTTTCCTTTATCGTCAAAGAAGTTTTCAACGTTGAATAAGTTACCGCTCTCTATGGCTTCTTTAGCCTCGAGATCGAGCCATTTTTTGAACGTCACAACTGCGTACATTTGATCAGCTGCGTGCTTAGTCGGTCTTACTTTGACCTCGAGAATCTCTCCAAACGGAGCAAGCTCTCTCTGAACTATATCCTCCGCGAGTTTATGAGCCTGCTTTTGACGCCTCGTGTAATCTCTCTTTTCGTCATCCGGCATTTCAGTAACGTCTCTAATATCTGAATAAGACACGAGCAACCCAGCATTTTGATAAACTTCGTCAAGAACGCTCTCGGGCAAGTTTGGAATGTTCACTTTTGGTTCTTCAAACTCGACTTGCAAAGAACCCTCTGTCGCAACAGCAGCAGCAGCGGCGGCGGAAGATTTTTCCTTCAAAAAATCTTCCTCGTCAGACGAACCGCGTTTATTCTTCTGTTGCTGGTGCTGTTGTTTCTTAGATCGCGGTTCAATCCAATCGTGCGCAGGCGGTTTCGGTTTACCATGGCCATATAAAGGTGGTTTTCCGGAAGAAGAAGAAGCCATAGCCAACGCACTCGCGTATCTTCCTTGCTGGGCGATCATCGTATTATTATTCATGGGCACCCCTACTTCAAAATCTTCATCATCGTCT
>Ga0302126_10000905_pt1 | contig 18323 bp, 11 predicted proteins | sample CB4_20m_MG_FD_203108 | JGI IMG/M metagenome (GOLD analysis project Ga0302126, IMG submission 203108) | Marine microbial communities from Western Arctic Ocean, Canada - CB4_20m | ecosystem: Environmental > Aquatic > Marine > Oceanic | place: Canada: Western Arctic Ocean | collected 2017-09-24 | reverse complement strand
CTCTCTCTCTCTCGCGAAGCCATGGTCACTACGCGCGTTGGTTCATTATTATGTATGAATACGACGTAGTAATCGAGCTCTGATCGCGCAGTTTAGGACGACGCTTCTTTTGGAAGCAACCGTACGCGCGTTTGCGCCGAGAATAGTACACGTTTGTGTCGTATTGCGTTAAAATATGCACAGTTTGCCAACCTCAGCAGGCACTGCGCAGTAAAGGAGAAGAAAACGGGGACTTTACTAAAAACAAAGCGCTTTTGACGAAACGAGAACCAAACGAAACAACTAAACCTGCGCGCGAACATCACCTCTGCATCGAAGAGGACTAATCAGAAGAAGAAAAATGTTTTCTTTCTCGCGCGAATCGCGCAGTTACAATCAACGCGTCGAAGACGATCCGGAGAAGCAGTTGTTCAAAGAGATCCAGAAGGACGATAAGGTCGAATGTTTGAGCCGAGAGATCGAGGCCTTGGGGCAAATGCGCTCGAAATACGCGGAAGAGCTTAAGGAGAAGGTTTTGGAAGAGGACGAGAAGCGCGCGATTTTAGAGCGCGAATGGACGAGGGCGAGGAAACAGGCTCAGGAGGAACAGTATTACGGTCAGTTTTTCGTTTTCTTTGTGTGTTTAATTAATCATCGATCGTCTTCTTCGTTCTTCTTCTTCTAACTTTCCTTTTCTTTCTCTCTTTTTTTTTCTTGGAACGAACGAACGAACGAACTGTTTAGTTGCGGAACTAAGAGCGCAGCAGGAGGAAATAGATAGCCTGCAATCGGAACTGAGACGAGCGACTGAGAACTCGCTGAAAATGGAAGAGGAGCGAAGGAATTCACGCATCGCGTTGTTACGCGAGTTAGAGCAGTTAGCTCGCGAGATGGAAAAAGCGAAAGAGTTGCCGAAATTAATCGAAATCGAGAAGAAAAGATACGACTCCATCGAAGAGCAGTTGAGAGCGTTGTGTAAAGGGAAGTTTCAAGATGCAACTATTGAAACGTTTGATGATTTTGGCGAGGAGTGTAACGCGATGTTCGATAGAGTGATTGCGAGAGAAAAGGATTCAATCGAGCGATCGTTGATTGCTGTGAACGAAGTTCTCACAAAATCAAAAGCGGACGGCGGAGGAGCTTTCATTTTACAAGACACGAGGAAAAGAAAAGCAGAGGAGGAAGAAGAAGAAAAAGATGAGAGAGCTCAAGAGAAGAAGGAAATACCATCATCAACGCCTAATACTGCTGAATAATAATAATAATAATAATAAGAAGAAGAAGGAGAGGAGAGAGTATCCATGTATGAAACCAAAGCGGCAAGAACGTGATAATAACAAAAATCTTTTCTTCCAGCGATTATTTGAAAATGTGTATCACGCACGTTCTTGCCGCTTTGGTTTCATACATGGATACTCTCACGTTCTTGCCGCTAAAGAGAGAGAGAGACATAGAGAGAGAGAGACGCGTACTAGTACGCATACTTGGCTTTAGAGGAGGATAAAGAATATTTTATGTGACATAATTGTTATTACAACATTGTATTATTTAATACATACATACACACACACGCACACACACAACTCGATATGATTTACTTTTAAGAATCTAGAGAGAGAGAAAGAGAAAGAGAGAGAGAGAGAGCAATTAAATATAATATCATCGATCGTCTCTTGGTTGATACACTCGAAACGAAGTAGTTTCAAAGCCTTTTAAAGTGGCATCGTCAGAACCGTCGCTACCGCTCGATCCTTGATTCTTATTCCTAGGCTGTTGTTCGCTTCCACTTCCACTACCTCCGTTGTTGTTGTTATTATTATTTCGCTTCGTTCTTCCACCGCTTACTTGTTCCGTAACCTTCTCCGCGGCGACAACTGCAGCCGCTCTTCGAGAGCGTCTTCCAGTCGTCATATTAGTCATCGTATCTTTTGAGTTGTTATTGCCGTTTTTGCTATCATCAGACTCCTTTTTGCCATCAGAATCACTGCCATTACTGTGATTGGTCATGGCATTTTCAATCTCTTTCGGAACTTGAGGCACAGTCGTAGCGCGTTGGCGCGCCTTTGCGATATCTTTTGCAACCTCTGATACGGGCGTCTGCGTAGACGCGGGCACTCCCTTTTCAACCTTCTTTTCACTAGGCGCGCCAGCTTCTAGATTTATAGTTGAAGGCGTTCTATTGATCTGAAACGAATTGCGATGATGCGCAAACGCCATTTGGCTACCCATTTGCTGCTGTTGAAGAAACTGCGCAAACACATTCGGATCTTGCGTTGCCGCTAATGCCGCCATCTGCGCGTTCCAGTATTGCATTTGCTGATGCTGTTGCATAGCGGCCATAATCGCGGCATCGTTGTTGTTATTATTATTTGCAACGCCATTTCCGAATTGCTGGTACTGATTTGACGGCGTCGGTCTCACGTAACCAGAAAATGCAGATTGCGAATTCATTTTGACCGGTATCGGTAACGATTTCTTTCCTTCTCCGTTCAAGTCGGTGAGTGAATTCTTCTTCAATGATTCGCCATTATTATTATTATTATTATTGTTATTATTTGAAGCATCTACCGGTTTGATTTTGTCTCCTTTATTGTTTGGAGCATCCTTTGCAGTCAATGTTGTCGTAGTAGTTTTCGTCACAGACGGCGGCGCAATATTTTGTGCAAAAGAAGGCATCGAGAAATTTGCCATACCCGGCATACTGCCGCCAAAGTTCATCGCGGCGAGCATTGGATTCGCAGCCATAATCGCTTGAAGCTGAGATAACGGATTCGGTGCAGAAAGATGCTGAATAAGCTGCTGCTGCTGGTTCTGTTTTTGTTGTTGATGTTGACCTGCGTTATCGTTATTATTATTATTATTATTATTATTTTGTTGTTGCATCATCTGTTGCATTTGCATCTCTTGCATCATTCGGTTTCGAACCATTTCAGAAGTCGCGTTCAAAAGCGCCTGCGCGGCTGAAGCGGACGCCTGTTGTTCAACTCTAGCAACATCAATTAAAGCCTCACTTATCGATGGTGATTTTTTTATAATTTTATAATTTTTATTAGATTGTGCCGAGGCGATGTTCACAAACCCGGAAGGATTAATTTGTCTTTGCGACAAAGAGCTCTCTTTTCTTGGATACGGATGCGCCGGCTTGCGTTTCGGTCTCGCTGGGGGAATATCTGACGCCGTAGTTCGTCCTCCACCAGTAGACATGGACGAAGTCCTTCTCACAACAGTATTATTTGTAGTCGTCGTCGTCGCCGGAGATTGATTATTATTATAATTCTTATTATTATTCGCCAAGTTACTTAAAAGATCCGCCTCGTCCTCTTCCTTACTATTATTATTATTTGAAAAATCATCCCCATTAGATGTCGCGACTTGAGACTTTTTCCCAATCAAAGCTTGAATCAAAAGCTTTGAATTATTATTTCCTCCTTTATTTCCTACAATAACATTATTATTATTATTATTATTATCCATAGTAGTCATCTCACCACCACCAGCAGACGTTTGCGTATCTCGCGTCTGTTCGTCTCCTCCAGCGGCTCTCGTGACGTCCGATAACTGGTCAGCCTCTAAACTCTTCTTTTGCTCTTTTTGTAACTTTGCGAAGAACTTTTGCGCGTGCGATCGAATTTGCACTGCCGTTTTCGTCCCAATATGCTCTTCGATTTTTCTCCAAGCGCGACCGTGTAATTTCAACGCGTCCACGAAGCGATCGTGTTCTTGCTCGGTCCAACGCTCGCGTTGTTTCGTAATCGTATACGGTTTTCTCACCTTGACGCCGTTATCGTTAAGCATAATATCATCATGTTGTTGTTGTTGTTCAGAGTCGTCGTTGTTGTTCGCGTCATTATTATTATTATTTATAATATTGTTTCCTAGAGAAGAGAGTGTAGTTTTTAGTGAACATATAAAGAAAAAGGTACTTGGTCTCGACACCGTAATGTATGAAAGAGATCCCAAAGAGAGAGAATAATAACCTAGTCGAATAAAAAAAACGAACGCAATTTCGAACCTTGTTGACGCTGCGTTAATTGCGCGCTATGATTCTGTTGCATCATACTATGCTGATTTTGCATGAACGAATTTGCCATGAATGGATTATAAAACTGCTGATGTTGTTGAACGTTCGCTTGCGCGCGTAACATGTGCTGCATCATGTTCAAATCGTTCGCATTAGCGGCCGTTGCTTGAAACGAATTATTATTATTATTATTATTATTTCCATTTTGATTTTGGAAGTTGTTGTTTGAATCGCCCATTTTTAATCAAAATATAACACGCAGTTGCAGAACTATTCGATCAGTTCGTTTTGATCTTTAATCACTTATTTTAAAATTCGGATAGTAGTCTTCGCCGAGCGCGTAAATGAAGCAAAATGAAGTGCGCGAGGGATATTTTCCCCCAAAAAAAGGGCAAAAAGATAAAAAGTGCCATGGCACTTTTTGACTTTTTTCTCTCTACTACTGCTGCTCATTAAAATATTTTCGTGACGACAATATTTGACCGCGCGGTCGCGACGTCGACAACAAAGACGACGTTCTCTCTACACATCGCTCCCGCTCTCTGTTGATCACCGAGCACTCACATCTCTCTCGTCTCTCAATAAAAGTCAATAAAAGAGCGCGGCAGAGAGGGAAGATATTTAAATTTTTTGTGTCCTCTTCAAAAATATCATCGCGTCAGCTTTTTCGGTTTCGTAAATAATTCCGCGAATTTGGACTTTTTGAAGGAGAACTTTACATTTAATAAGTCACTTTTTACTCGTACGTAACTACCATGAAAACAAAGTCCATCGATAATACGATAATAATAAATAGTGATGGATGATATTAAATACTTCAACAACACTAAGAGACGACGACGTCGACGACGGCCGAGTGTTGAGCTTCTTCTTCTTACTACTTTAACAATAGACGATGATTGTAACACTCGAAATCAGAAGACATCATCATCATCATCATCATCATCTTCATCATCGTTGTTAGCGTTATTACAAAAAGCGAAAGAAAAGCAATTGTTACCGCTCGAGAAGAACGCGTTGTTGAATTCTTTGAAGAAGTTGATGGTTGATGATACTAATAAGACGAGCTCTTCGACGAAAACGACGACGATGATGAAAAAAGATGACATCAAATTGATGTTGCGGAATAATAATCCAACGATTGCTGGTGAAATCGCGTATATGTTTGCGATATCGAATAATCCTGATATTATCAATACTTCTGATAACTATTATTACGATGATGAAGATGATAGTGTTATATTATCGCGAACGACGATGGAGTTCTGGGACGCCTTACTCACGCGATTTGAAGAAGAATACGGAAATGTTGTTGCTAACGAGAATAAGACTAAGAAGAAGAAGAATAAAATGAAAATCAAAGTAGCAGCGAAACGAATTCGCAGTGAGTATAACGAATTTCTTTCTCGATTTGTGTATGCCGTGGAGAGAAATAATAACGAGTTCGAACTCGTAAGTTTAAAGTTACGAATCGCGTTGTTAAAAGACGCGGTTATGAAAAGAAACTCAGGGGCGGCGTTGTATACGACAAAGTTTGCTTTAGAAACGAAACAATTGTTAGTGCAATATAACATGCCATCGCCCGAAGCCGTACAGTTATTTCAGTTTCTCGCCTCGAACGTAGAACAAGCAGTCGATAAATAATAATAATAATAATATTACTACGTATATACAAATTTTCTACTATAGTACGGTGTGTACTGTACCTACCCGTAGTACATATTTTCTACTCATTCTTCATTTCTTTATATTCAGAAGCCTCTAAGGTGACGACGTTTAATTTACCAAAGATTATAATCTGCGCTCTTATTGCGCCATCTTCTAATCTGTCCACGACATTTCCGTGGAAACCTTTGAAAGGGCCGTTAAATATCTCTAAATCGTACGTTTTTTTCGGTCGTTCTTCTTTCATCATCATTTCGTTATCATCTACGCTTAAATCGTTACGTTGTTTGTTTTTCACGACTACTTTTTTTGCGCCAGCTGTAGATGAAACGTTCGTAATAATTTTATCTTCTTCATTATCTTTACTCATCGTCATCACATCACCTATCACTTCTTTTAAGCGAGCTTCGTATTCCTCACTAGTGACAATAACAGGCTTTGACGCTCTGAGTAAACCTTCAAAAAAGTTTGGATCAACTGGTTCAGCAATTTCGCGTTTTGCAGCGTCTCGTTTCCCAAAACTCGTCTTACCTCCGTGCGCAATTTTTTGAATAAAGTATTCGCTCTCTAAACTCTTTATTATTTCTCCCGTAATATCGACAACTTTTGCGAGTATAAAACCAGCCTGTATTGGTTCGCCTTCGACGATTAACTGCCGAATTTCTAAATCCGTTCTACCTTTGCAATCTTCTTCGGATAAAAAGAAACCGGGAGGTGGCTTTCTTGGGCACCAAACATCAATGACGCCTGGAATGTTCAAACAATTCGCCATCGCTTGCTTTTCGCGCGCTTCCGTGCACTCGATTGTATACCACAGAGCGTTTTTTCTATCGTCATCTTCTTGATCGTTATCGTTATTTCCATTATTATTTGTATCACCACCGCTCATCATCCTGTTCTTATTCTTCTTTTTCACCATTTCGCTGCTAGTCGATACGTTCACGAAAGAAGTCAAAAGATGGTCTCTCGCGTATCGACCTTTCCTCTCCGAGATCTTTACCTCTCCGCCTTGGAAAGTCTGCTTCAGAGCATACTCGACGTTCGCGGATTTCTCTACAGTAAAATCGCCGTTCTCGTTCTCGTTTTCACTACCATCGACGACGAAAGAGTCTTTATCTTCACTACTACTACCATCATCTTTTCTCTCTTGTCGTTGTTGTTGTTGTCGTCTCATCGTAGTCCTCGTCGCAGTCGCAGTAGCAGTCGTCCTCAAGCGCCTCGCTCCCCTCCTCATCGCCTTAACTTGCTCGACCTTCATCTTCTCCTCCTCCGCTTCTCTCATTCGATCGATGGGATTTACACCTCTATAGAAATCAAACCGCGCTCTGGCCAGTGTCATGATCAACTCTTCCTTCTTCCCTTCCTGCGTCATCTTTAGTTTCTTCAGTTCATCTTTCACGTCTTTCGCCTTTAATTTCCTCATCGCGTTCTGCAGTTCCTCGACCGTCATTTCCTCCTCTTTCTTTAGTACGACTTCTATTCCCTCTTCTTCTACTTCTCGCGCTTTTGGTTCATCATCATCGTCATCATCGACGTCGGGTTTCTTCTTCTTCTTCTTCTTCTTCTTCGTCGTCGTCTCCTTCTCATCATCGTCATCATCACCACCGACCTCTGCCGCCGATGATAACGAAGAGTTCACAATAAACGTACTCTTCGAATCCGTGCTCATCGCCGCCAAGCTCGGATTGGATATTTTACGACCAACGAGGAAAACTTTACTCAGTATACTGTTTCGCTCGTTACTACGAGTGGAGCGATGCGTCGAAGAGGAACAAAAAATAGTAGGAAATTGAGTAAAGGAGGAGCTATTGCGCATGGATACGGCAGTGATACCGGTCATTATCTCTATTAATAGCGCGGTTTTTTATTAAAATAATAACTATTATTTTCATTTTACTAATAAATATTTTATTCTAACGTACCAAAACCCTAAACCCTAAAAAAGACCATGAAACCCTAAACCATGTATACCGTAATAAGATCTCTGCATCCCGTCTCTTTTATTTCTTACCTCTTCTTAAGCGTTATAGTATATATCAACACTTTTACGCTTCATCGCAAGCACAGATAGTAACACATCTACCAGTCGTTATATTTCTATCTCTCCTAGTTTCGTTTCCAGTACTCTTCAAGCACTGTCTTTTGAACGGAATAATCACGCATCATAACATTCGAATCAGTTGAATACAAAGTTCTATAGAGTAGTAATAAAATGGACTCGGATGACGATAAGTACAACAAACGAGCGACTGCGAATAACGCGAGGAAACCTTTACCGCGACCGAAGTTCCAAACGCCGGACCCAAAACGTGAGAACGAGTACGCGAAAGCGCGCGATGTTTACTTACAATCGAAATCACAGAACTCGTCCCCAATGCAAGGCAAGAGAGGGAACGACGATGGGACGAGGGATAGTTTCAACGCCGGTCGATTGCAGGCGAAGTTAGATTTCTTGAGCGCGAAAGTGAACTTTGATGGAGAGGAAGCGGCGCAAGTGAAAGTGCATAACGCGTTAGATCGCTTGGCTCTAGCTGGGCAGATTCATAACACGGTCGATGCGTTCGGGGAAGCCGTGAGGGATATGAAGGAAGAGGTTGGCGAGTACGCGAGTAAGGCGGCGGAGAGTTTGGCGAGGTTTCAGGCTACGCAATATGCAGCGAAATGGATGCCAATCGAAACGAACGTTAATTTGAAGCCTACTTACGTGAAAGTACCGGTGCAGACCGTCGAACGATTGAAGTTTTATGAGGACGAGAACGTGAGACAAATCGTCGCCACGCATTTGATCGAGAAGGAACAGATATTGGCCGAAAACGCAGGTTTGAGAAGTTTAATACCAGGTTTGCAGGACGATATATCGTCCGAAGCCGTCATGAATATTAGAGAAACTGAGGATGGAGTGAATCGGGCGTTGCTTTTAGCCGCCGTTGAGGAGATTGCGAAGTTGAAGACTCGCGTAACGGTCTTAGAAGGTGAAGCCGCGAAACACAGAGTAACGAGCGCTGGATTTGGTTTAATTGGTATGGATTCAGCGCATTCGGGCGAGATTGCCGAACATGCGAGAAAATTGACGAATGAATTGGCCAGAGTCGAGGAAGATAACGGTAGACAGAAATGGCTCATTGGAGAAAAAGATAAAGAGATCGAAATGATCAAAGGGAAGTTCACCGATACTTATCAATATTCTTTAGAGGAGCGTTTGCAAGAATCAACTGAGGCTTTGGAGGTCGCAGCGAATTTACAAGGTGAACAGTTGCAATATCTCGAAGACCATGCACTGAAAGTCTTAGTGGAGAAGAACGAAAAGTTAGACGATTTATGCTATCAACTCGAAACGTTAGCGTCGCACAGAGAACAGGCGAGAGAACATTTGATTGCATTTTTAGAGCGAAGTGACGAAAACGTCGTTTCTATTTTATGTTCTTTGGCTGGATTTTCTTCAAAGAAAACGAAAGATATCGTAGACGGGAGACGATCGAGATCGCTCACTGGTAGACTAGCATGGCTCGGGAAGAAAGTTGCGCCCGTGATGAATTCTTTATACGCATGTGCGAGTCCCGCGGGAGGCATTCCTCGCGAAGGAGATGTTATCAGAGAACTAGCTACGACTGATGATGATGACGAAAGAAAAGAACCATCTAGTGATGATAGTACAAACGCAGCAGCACCAGTAGCAAAGAAAACTAAAGATGATGAAGAAGAAACTATTGCTGTGGGGGCGGAAAAAGTCGTCGTCGCCGATAGTAGCGGCAGAAACGTTGAAGATGGAAAAGCATCGACGGCGTCTACAGAAAAAGAAGAAAATGCAACAATATCGTCATCATCAACAACAACAACGATACCAGAACGAAGCCGATCTAGACCGAAACCAAAAAGCCCGCGAAATAAACACGACGGAGCTGGTGGCGGCGGTTTCCACGGCTTTGACGACCCAATCGCGTCTGCGAAAGAAGCTAAAAAACGAGCGAAAGAACGCGGTCCATTACCGGCTCCAAAACTCATCGGTAGAGCCGCTGAAAGAGAAGCCGAAAAAATGCGCGAACGCGAAAAGAGTGGCTTTGGCGGTTTCGGTGACGAATCGTCCTCCTCCTCCGATAGCGATTAATATTCCATCATTGTTCGTGTGTTCACTATATTATTATTATTATTGTTATTATTATTATTATTATATAAATACCACTACTTCTTCTCTTCTTCTTTCTTCTCTTCTTCTTTCTTCTCTTCTTCTTCTTTGCTATCTTTGCTATCATCATCGTCTCCATCATCGCCTCCTCCTTCGTCCATTTCACCGTAATACTCCTTATCTTTCAACATACACTCCCTCAACATCCCGGTGACCTCGAAACATTTCTCCACGAAATCTTCCTCCGACGCTTTCGCTGCATCGACACATTTCTCCCAACTCACGAACTCTTTCTTACACGATCCGCCTTTCATGTATGCACAGAACCCGCACGTCTCCTCTTCCTCTTCTTCCCCTTCTCTCGCATCTTCGTCTTCCTTACTATCATTCTTTTCTATTCGAGCGCTCATTTTCACCAATGCGAGAGTACTACTGCTATAGTAGTACGTAATAATACTAACACCGTTCTCTCTTTCGTGCTCGATCACAGAACTACTGTATAGTAAACAAACAAACGAATATAATATATATACTACCAGTATATATATAAATATATAAATCCAATCTATAGGCCCGGCCACTCAATAGAACAAACGCTCAAAAACGAGCTAAATAAACTGCTCAGGAGACTACTAAACACGCGCACTTACACACACACACACTTACTCTCTCTTACTCTCTCTATAAATATATATATATATATATATCAACGATGCCGCACTGTATTACTCTTTATTGTCATCAATCGAAAGTCCATCGGTCAATAAAAGTGTCGCGTGCGATTTTGGATATTTTCTTCTTCTTTTATAAAACAGCATTCGAGGGCGAATATTGGTTCATTTGTGGAAGAATAAACGCGCGTTTTGGTAGATAACTGACCTGGACCTGACCTCGTCGAACAGAGAGAGCGACTGAAGTGTGTGCGTGTGTGTGTGCGTGTGAATTATACATATATATATATATATATTAATACAGGAACAGACAACGGAAGCGAAAACATCAGGTTTTGATTATTATTATCTTCTTCTTCGAGAATTGAAAAAGAGTTTATTTGCCGAAGAATGAAGACGACGACGACGACGACGACGAAGACGAAGGAAGAGGAAGAGGAGGAGGAGGAAGAGGAAACCACGAACCAGTGGGCGAAATCGAAAGCGATCGAGCTCTTGAACGAAGCGAAACAGAGGCAGAACGTATCGGAGAAACTTCAGAGGTTCCAGGAGATCGAGGAACTACTCACGAAAGCGCGTTCGTCTAGGGCGCTGATGGACTTTGTGTTGGAGGATTTGTTAGAGCACTTGTTAGTCGAGCGCGATTTAAGGATAAGGAAGTTCTTATGCGAGTTATTGGAGAAAGTATCGGAGCTCTTAGGCGCCTTAGCAGGTAGCGGTGGGGATCGCACGAATAGCAGGAATTTGAAGGAGAAGAATGGGAAACATTTAAGCGCGGTTCTGGACGCTTTACTGGTTTTAGTGCGAGATTCGCAGCAACCGGCGGCGCAGAAGAGGGCGGTCGCGGCAGCGGTCGTCGCGTTCAGAGAAGCGTTAGTGAACGCGGCTATTGAAGGCGCCGACGTCGAACCAGTTCGAGATGATTGTGATGATAGTACGAGTATTAGTTTTGTTGCGGTTGCGTGGAAGAAGGCTTTGAATGTTGCAGACGCTATTGCAGAGACCGTTTTATTGGACGCCGTGAACGACGGCGTAAGAATGCAATGCGCGAAATTTTGCGAAAGCGCTTGTTTGTTATTAGCCGGTGTTGGGTGGGGAGCCTCTGTTGTGAAACCGACACACATGTTGTTGAAATTGGACGAGTTAGGGAAGCTATCGGATAGGAAAAGAGAGACTTTAAGCGAAGGGTTGAAAAAGGCTATTAAGAGCGGCAGTAAACCGTGCGGTCCTTTCACGTTGACTTTAGTCGGCGCTTTGGGAACCGTGTGCGTGAAATCGGAGCGTCATGCTGTGGAATCGTTACAAGCGCTCATTAAGGCGTCATCGAATTTGTATGCTAGATTTGCTAATAATATAGCCGCCGCCGCCGCCGCCGCGGAAACTACTAGTATTAGTGCTAGTACTTCTACTACTACTATTTCGGAATCCGCGAAGGCCTCCGCTTCAAAGGCGTTTGCGCAAACTTTCACGGAAATTGCAAAAAAAGCACCCTCCTTTGCAATTTCTGGGGAATTAAAAGATTCTTTAGCAACGGCGTGTCGCGAATTAGGTGCAACCGCCATGTTCGAGCAAGCGATGCGACAGCGCGAACGCGAAAGAGGGAAGAGTGCGCTATTAAAAAACGCCTCTTCTATTAGACAAGGAGCAGGTTTAAAACGCGAACACGACGGCGATTCTTTAGAACCGTTAACTGCCGGAGATACTTCGGGCATTAAAAGAGCGCGTTTGCGTGCGCCACCTCCTCCACCTCCTCTTTCAGTAGCCTCTCAACAACAACATCAGCAGTATCATCATTTAGTTCATCAACCATATATGCAACATCCGAATCAAATGATTATGCAAAACGTCCCGGCAGCGGCGGCGTTAGTTCCACAAATGTTGCCGCTGCATATGGGGCACATGATGATGCCACCTCCACCACCTCCTCAGGTTTTGCATCCTAGAACTGATCCCATTTTATTACGGCAAGTATTAGAAACTATGGAAAGACTTGCGCTAACGGATTTGAATATGCTGAAAATGTTTGTCACGCAGTTAAATACAGTAGCCTTAGCAGACGCGGTAATGTTATTTTTCCAAAACCAAGCGACTACGTTGAGTCAAGCAGTTTGTGCGATGGATTTCGTACCACTAAATACTGCAATTACGCATGTTCCAACTGCGGGAGGTATTCAAGGCATAGCCGCAATCGATCTTGGAACTGGCGCGATTCTTTCTGCAATCGCTCGCGTCGAAGCGCTTTCGAAAAAGTCGAATAGAAAATTCGCTTTGGATTGTGCGAAACGCATTCGAGCGTACGGGGCACTCAGAGCTGACGGTGACGCGAAAGCGAATTCATTGAGCGCAATCCGTTCAGCGCTCATTGCAAGGTTAGCATGCGCGGATGCGATTCCTAATGAATCCGCCAATACGAGTAAAGACTTCGACGACAAAGATGATAATCAACCTCCAATGGCTGATGAATCAAAAGTTGGGGTCTTGAAACATCGTGATGGCAATAGAATAGCTTCGCACGTTGCCGACGCACCGATGGTTGCAAAATCAATCTTGTTTCCCGTTGATGACGAAAATGCACCTTTAGAGAGAGATGGCGTGCAATCATGTGCGAGATGGCTTGCCGCGTTGCACGCCGCCGAACTCGCGCAGAGTTTAAACATTGCACACACTGCCGACGGTGGTGCCGATATGAAAAAGAAAAAGAAAAAAGGCTCAAATGAAAATGATGATATTGTTACTAGCAGCGACGGATTTTACTATTATTCCATAGGTGTTCGTAAAGATGACGCAATTCGCGCCGTCATGCGAATTCTCGCCTCTGATCCTCGCGCGAGACGGCACGAAATTTCAGAGAAGCGTCTCTCTGGTGAGAAGAAACTCCTCTCCAAAATTCTGTGCGAAATCCCATTCGATATTCCAAACAAAGCTTGGGATGCGCTTCGCGAGATGCTTGGAATGAGCGGCATCGACGAGTACGACGTTTCTAGAGACGAAGCGTTTAGTATTGAGTCGAATAAAAATGACGATTCGGTTGTTAATCTCGCGTTGCACGTGTTGCGAGACTTGTGTGTTGATCGCCCACCGTCGAGATCAAAAGCTCTCGAAATTTTACTTGAATGCGCGACAAATACCGATGCGAGTTCAGATGAACGCACGCGAGCAAAGGCAATTCGACTCGTCGCTAATCGATTGCATCAGCAGCACTCGGCGGAGGCTGACGCGAGCACGGTTGCTGTTCAAACGACAAATGACGTTGAACAGTATGCAATAACCGCAGCTACAGAAAAAGGGCGAGATATTGCAAACTTACAGCTAAAGTCAATAAATGAAGCTATTGAAGCGCGCGCTATTGAAAAACGCGAAGCCGAAGCAATAGAAGGTATGACGACAAAGGAAGAAGAAGATGGAGGAGGAGGAGTAGGAGCAGGTAAAGAAGAAGAGACTGATGAGGGTAAAAAAGAACCAGATGGAAGTTCCGATCTTTACGAAATTGCAAAGAAAATTGCCGTTGTACCATCTTTGCTGTTATGCGCGTTAACTGCGAAGAATCCGTCGTTACTTCCGCATGTATTCGTGGCGTACGAAGCGCTTCCTCTGGAACTTCGCCGAGGATTACACGGACCAGTCGCTGGCCTAGCGAGACGCTTAGGTCCTTCTTCACCAGATATTGTACGAGCGATTTCATCTTCTTCAATTGATTCGCGCCCGTTGGTTCTTTACATCGTGCAAGCGCTTGCTAAAGCGAGCGCACCGGCACCTTTACCAAAGGCGCTCGTCAACGCTTGTGAAACGCTCGCGGCGGCTACTAAATTGTCAGCGGCGGCAGAAAATGTATCAGACGCGTACATGGAAGTCGCACTCGTTTATGGATCCATTGAAAAAGAACACGCGAAAAGGCTCTTGTCGAAAATCGTCGATGTTGCTTCGCCGAGCGTTTTCGAGCGCGCCATTTTAAGTTCGCAAGAATCGAATCTCGCAACGAAAGCTTCAGCGACTGACATTTTAGTCGCCCTACACGAGCTCGATATTCGAACCACTGATGATGATGACGCAGGCGTATCTCTCAAAGCACTCGTAGATGCGTGCGGCGTATGCTTCTCAGCCGAAACCGCTCTATACTTCTCCGCCGAAGCCGTCGCATCAGCTCTCTCGCAACTCGTCGATCGAACGCCTTTACCGAAACTCTTCATGCGCACCGCGATGCTCGCGGAAACCGCGCACCCGTCGCTCAAAGAGTTCTCAGTCGAACTCCTCGAGAAACTCGCTAAACGTAAAGTTTGGAAAATGGACCGCGGTGTCTGGGAAGGGTTCTGCCGTAGCTGTAAAAAAGCCGCTCCGAGAAGTTTCCCGGTTCTCGCTACTTTGCCGAGCGAGAAAACGCGCGAGATCCTCGAAAAGTTTGCGAACTTGAAAGCCCCTTTGACTGCTTACGCTAACGCGACAAAGTCAAAGAACTTATTAGAGGCCTTGTGTTCGGTCTAAGCTAGTTCCTCATTAGTCGTTTGTTCTCATTTTATCCAAATTGCGCCTCGCGCCGTTTTTATAATTCGACCTTCAGCAGCGTTCTATTCATTCGTTCTTTATATCCATCACTTTTTATTTTCACGCGCGGCACAAAACTTCATTAAAATCCATTCTGAGTAACGACAACGACGACCAACGACCACAACGACGATGTCCGAACTCCTCGGCGCGGACAGATTCAACATAAACTCGCAACTTGAATCCATACAAACCAGAAACATCGGTACCGGCCATGCCGATACCACGAAGTTCGAATGGCTCACGAATCAACACCGCGACTCGTTAGCGCTTTACTGCGGCCTGAGCTCCATGACGAACTATTTCGCTTTAGCCGAGAACGAGAGCGTGGAAAGGGTCAGGTTCGAGCTTAAGCAGAAGATGTTGTTGCCGTGCGGGTTGCCGCCGTTGCCGAAGGAGGCGGATGAGTAGTTTGTGTTTTACACCTCGAAGAGTTTGAGTAGTCTGTGTTTTAGATATTTTTGTTCTCATCATGCAGTGCATGGGCTGATGATGGGCGAGTTTACGAGATCGAGAGTTTGAGAGCGAGAATCGGAGAGAGTAGAAGAATTAATTACAAACAAACGTCTCTCTCGCGATGGCCAATGAAAGCTAGGAGTATGTTTGAGAGAGAGAGAGAGACTTGACTTGAGACAGATGTCGCGGAGGGAAAAAATTTCGACGGACGACGACGACGAGCGATAGAGATTAGATTAGATTTGATGATGTAGTAAATTTTAAGAATATCGATAGAGATGTATGAAAGTGTAATGAATTAGATATTAATAAAACTCGTTAATGTATCGCTCGTGTTGATGAGAGATTACGCGGTAGTTCTTGTGGCGTATTTATCTCTGAGCATTTCGTCTTCGTTGAAGAAGCGTTCGTGTCTTCTCGAGAACGTACACGCGGTGCCGCCTAAGATTAGACTCGAGACGATCATGATAAACGCGATGACGGCAAAGACGAGCGCTGGGATGGCGAGTTCTTCGATATCTTTACGCGTGACTGACTCGTTTCTGAACTGGACGAACTCGGCGAGGATTTGAGCGCGAGAAATCTTGAGCGCTTCGAAATCGGCGACGAGTTGCGCGCGTTCGAGATCTGACCAACGCGAGCGCTTGACAGATAAGACGTGTAAGCCCATACCGGTACCGGCCAAGGTGGACGTTTCGTGAATGAACATCGTGGCCGAAGCGGAAAATTTCAATTGCGTGAGGCCTGCGATGCCTTTGGCGATGATTGCCGCTGGTACCGGTTCAAATCCGAATTCTTCCAACATACCTTGACCTTCGGCGGATAAAACGATTTCGGCAAAAGCCTTGATCGCTGGACCGGTTCGACCTGTATTCGTCAAATCTTTGCGAATGAAAAGGTATGAAAATGCGACAATTGGCCACGTCTTTTCGCCAGGTAAGTCGAGCAAGGACAAATTAGAGTTTGCCCAATCGCCGTCGGCGTTTGGAATAACGGACATGATTTGCGTCACGGCACCGGCGATATCGGCAGCTTCAGACTTCAAGTAGTTTCCATCCTTATTTTGAAGAGCGACTTCGGCAAGGCCGAGGGCATGTCCGTGGCCGGAATCGATGTAACCAATGGAGTACGCCGTACTGGAAATTGCATCGGAAACGCCACCGGAACCTTCGGCGGCGACCGTTGTAGATGTCCAAAACGGAGCAGCCGTGGGAACTGACTTATTCGACGCAGCTGCGTTACCTCCGCCAACTCCAATCGTCCAATCATTTGGACAGACTTTGTAAAGGTACGCAGAGATTAACGAAGTCGACGATGATCCATAGATGCGACGAACGACGGTAATTTTTTGCCCAGCCGGAGGGCTGAAACCTGGATTAGAGGCCAAAATGTCCGCGTGGTCCCACGTTGTGATGTTCGTCGTGAAGATTCTTGCCAAAACGCACGGTTTGAGATCAAGCGCTTTGTCTTCAGAGATTCCCGGGATGTTATGGAAGAAACCAATCGCTCCAAGCTGAAAAGGAATCGTAATGAATCCTTTACCTTCGGTATTCAAAGTCGTATAGTCCGCTGTCGGCACTGGAATGTCACCAGAGCCAAAATGGCTGAAAGATTCATAACCGTTAGAGGCGCCAACGAATTCTTTAATACCGGTTCCAGAGCCAACCGCACGATATGACATAGAGAGGTGAATTCTTGATCGTTCCTCGAGCGTGTCCATGAGTTTCCAAAAGAACTTGGACGGATTTGTCGTCCCAGAACCGTGAACTGGAATAGTTTCCATCGATTGCAAGTTTGCAACCGAAGTTTCCAATGTGGCAACTTTTGAGACGAGCAATTCACGCTCGTAATCACCGTACGATTGGCGTTTGCCAGAAAAGACATCGACATTCATGCCGACGCTTGATTGCGTCGATGAAGAGGTTTCAAACGTCCATACATCGGCGTTAAGTTTTGTAGTGACTTGGGAAACAACGCTTTGCAAAGTCGTTGAATCGAGAGGGTAAAAGGCAAATTCTGGAACCATCGCTTGACCTTCCGCGGATAAGCAGTATAGAATGAACGATTTGACAAGTTTTGCAACTTCAAGTTGTCCGCCGTAGTTTGTTTTATCAGTTCTCGCGTAAATATACGTGAAGGCTGTAATCGGCCACACGTTTTCACCGGCCAAGTTGATCAAAGAAACGGCGCTCCAGTCAGCATCAATGGCTGGTAAAGCACCGTAAACAGTCGCCGCTTTGGGGATATCAGCTTCGCTCGAAATAAGCGTTTGACCGTGTGCGTTAGTGAGCGAAATTTCTTGAAATCCAAGCTCTTGGCCGTGACCGGCGTCGATGTAGCCAATGGAATACTGGTTAGAAGCAATTGCATTTGCAACATTTCCAGATCCTTGCTTTGGCAACGCATAAGTAGCATTATCTGGAAATAAACTCGCGCCTGACGTTGGACCACCAGTCCAAATCGATGGGCATGCAACGCTCAAATAACCGGTGATTCCAGAAGTAGAGCTCGAACCGTCCGATCGATGCACGATCGTAATCGGCTGATTGCTCGGCACAGTCAAAGTCGGGTTCTCGGCCATAATAACAGCATCGTCCCACTTCGTAATTTGCCTAAGAAAAATCTTCGCCAAAGTACACGCGGTCAAGTTCAACCTCTTGGAAATCCCGAGGTCATCCGCGTCGACGTTGTGAAAAAAACTCACCGCGCCTAACTGGAACGGAACTTGCACGACGCTCATTGAAGCGTTTTGAAAGTACCGATATTGAGTTGCATTCAAAGGAATATCCGCGCTTCCGAAATCAGAAACTGGATTAGTAACATCGACGGTCGTCCCTTGCGTCGTCGCGGTAGCCTGGTCGTAGCCGAT